>Ga0209390_10000263_pt1 | contig 99668 bp, 80 predicted proteins | sample BON01_FD_187212 | JGI IMG/M metagenome (GOLD analysis project Ga0209390, IMG submission 187212) | Freshwater microbial communities from Lake Bonney liftoff mats and glacier meltwater in Antarctica - BON-01 (SPAdes) (version 2) | ecosystem: Environmental > Aquatic > Freshwater > Ice > Glacier... | reverse complement strand
CACATCTATCTCCGTCTCTGACTCTCCCTCCAACTCACTCTCCATTAACGACGCTATCAACTCTTCTCCACGCACGTTCGAACTCACCTCCTTCTCCTTTCGCGGACGACCACGCCTCTTCTTCTCGTGGGGGTTCCGCCCCCCTTCGACGGACATATTTACATTATAGTTGAACGGCACATTGAACATAATGTTGGAGTATAACTATTTCGCCTAATATTATTTGTAAAACATGGAATACATACCGCATGTCCACATCTGGGGTGGACGCAATTATTCATATCTATAACCTCGATACATATAGGACATGTGTCTGACTTACTAGCATCGACATCTAGCAATTGTAAATGATACTTCAAATAATCAATCTTTGCGCCTATGTTACCAGTAATGTGATAAATATCAGTTAACGAAGTGTTATGATAAACATAATCAGTATCAAGTAGAGGTATGTTAATAATATCATGATAGGTAGCACTTAATGATGTGGATTTGTTAACAGATACGATTGGTTTAGATTTTAAGCGTTCAGGATAAATTCCGCGATAAATATAATCGTCTATTTCATCTTGTTCGCATATTTTTGATAATAATGCATCTACCTCTACAAAACTTGGATCGGACATATTATCAAGCTAATATGATGTATGGATTGGTTTTAATTTGGATAATTATATTACACACGAAAAAAAAGTTTAATCAATTTTATAGTTTATCAAATATATCATTTACACTGCTAGACATTTATTTATACGGTGATTGTCTGAACCTTTCGGTTGCTTTTATATAATACGCTGCCGACATCAACCCCCCTTTTCAGATTGTTACATCGCGTATAACATACCTTTAAGTTTTTCAAATTTTTGTATTTGGTATTGTCTTTGCATAGATTTGCTCCATACAATAACATTTCGACCGACGGGTCGTCGTGGTATATTATAACATGACAAGACGGGAATGAATTTAAATGTAGCCAAACATAATTCGAATCAAAGTCGATCAAATCCCAATTTTCTTGAGCAGTTTGCCCAACCTTGAATGTAATATTCTCGTATAATATTTCCTTCATATTATGTATACACTGGGTTATAAATAATATATTAGTCAAAAGTTTACTTGTGTCAATTTTTTATATTTTGTTGTAATATAAAAAATATTACAATAACAGAAACCCTTATTCCATAAAATAAATATGTCTTCTAGTTGGTATAGATGGACCAATGCTATGAATTATAGATGGCCTTCTCTCCTTCGAAAGTTTAATATATTCTTTAATAGTCAACCATCTGGTTTGTGTTCTAATAGTTTTCATAGTTATATAGATATGGTACCCTATCTTTAAATCCTTTGTAAATTACCAAGGGTGTAACAAAACAATATTATGATATTATATTGGTGCCCCCCAATCATCAAAACCACCAAACCACATAGGTTCAATATGTTTATCTTGTTCAGAAGATATCATAATTTGTAATTTACCCGTATCAGATAAGTTTTTTAATTCAGTATACCCGCCAATATTAGTTCCAAATACAAAAATATTTGGAACAGTGTTTATACCCGTTTGTTTCGACAATTCATCTATTATAGTTTGTCTATTTGGCAAAGTGTCTAGTTCGTATACTTGAAGTTTTATAGGATGTCTAGACAACAACTGCTTCGCTTTAACACAATATGGACAAGATGTTTTACTAAACATTGTGATACAGTCTGATCTAATATACGAATTCAATATAGACATGATATTTATAATATATGTTACATATTTTATTTCGATATATTATACCTATTTTATTTGGTAATTTCAACTGTCGAGCTATTTCTAACAAAATGTCTGTTCATAAAGCGTTGAATATTAAAGTATGTTATGACAGTTTCGTCATCGGTTCCAAGTAGTAGTTTTAGCTTGGTATCTGGCTTAATAACCTTATTATTCATAGCATCAGTTAACGAATGTTCTTTTATATATGAACAAACAAATCTAGTTACATCAGTACGAGCGATATTGGTACCCAAATCCTTGCCCATAAATTCGCACAGCTCGTTCGAAATAGGAGACGCTGACGCAAACCCAGATGGTTTCCTATTTCCTTTGACTGGATTCTTATTAACCGTGTCTTTTTTATTATGTTTAATTTCCTTCTTGACTGTTTTCTCTAGTAATTTTACCTGACTAGTAACCGTCATTATAAATGTTTTAATCTGACCCAAACTAGTCAATAGTGATACAAACTGATCTCCAATATAATTATCATCTGTACTTGATTCATGTAAGTCAATATTATCTACACTTGCCATTTATATATATTACATACATGTAGTAGCTTTAAATATTAATTTGTTATATATTTCATATATGTAGGTAGTATAAATCTTCAAATGTGTATAATAAAATAAGTATTCAATTGATACGGATAAAATATAATATTAATGAAATAATATATTTTATTTATGCGTTCTCCTGTTGTGAAGCAGAGGTTTCGCCGTTACGATTAGACTGGGTTGTATTGACGGATTGTTCGATATCTTGGGTTAATCTGGAATTTCTACCTCTAAATTGAGTTCCTTGTTGTTGGGAACGAGGACGAGATCTTGGATTAAGAGTACGATTCTCATTTCGGGTCTCACACAAAAGTTTACCTCCCTTAATTCCTCTAATACTAGAAGCCTGAACCTTACGATCAAGGTTAGTACTGTTTTCTATAGATGAAAGATTAAACTCTACAAATTCACCCTGAACCAAATACTTGTATTGTTCACTAGTAACACTAATAGCACTGTGATGCGAAAAAATATCTAGACCAACCTTACTGCTATCAGTTGGGTCATCGATAATAGTAATAAACCCATACCCTGCCTTATTATTAAACCACTTAACACGCCCATGATACACTGTTGAAACTGTTGCCTCAGAAGAACTCATTATAAAGTACCATGTTAATAGTTCTTTAAATCATTTATGTATGTGTGTTGCCTTACTATACACACTACTTACATGTATCAAATAAGAATCGAATATATTCGTAGTTTGGAGTTTCGGTATAACTCAAGTTATAACAATATACCAACAAGGTTGTAAAAATGTCTGGTGTATCTTGACATAATATAATCGGCGGAATAGAATATTTATGTTGGTATATTTGGCGGGCCCTTTCCTCTAATGAGTATGAATATATTTGTTGCCAAGGTAATTTCAGTTTCAATATATATACCAGAACATATATAGTTGAAATAAATCTAATATTATAATTAAAAATTGAAAACATTCAAAGGTATATAAGATAATATATTTATTATAGTATAGACGAGAATGGTAATAATATGTAAAGATGAATTTACCAATGACGAACAATATATTGAACATTTTCAAAAGTTCCCATTCCCTTTAAGCGACTTTCAAAAATATGCGATTCAATCTATTACAGAAGGAAATCATGTGTTAGTTACGGCTCATACCGGTAGTGGAAAAACATTACCAGCCGAATTTGCTATAGAATATTTTATCGAAAAGGGCAAGAAGGTTATTTATACATCTCCCATCAAAGCACTGTCTAATCAAAAGTTTTACGAATTTACGAAGAAATATCCTAATATATCATTTGGTATATTAACTGGTGATATCAAATTCAACCCTGAAGCGGATGTATTGATTATGACGACCGAAATATTACGCAATACCTTACTACAAAAAACATTTGACAAGACCTTACATAATACAAACGCGTCTCTTCATTTTGAGATGGATTTTGAAAATGAATTAGCTGGGGTTATATTTGACGAGGTACACTATATTAATGATCAGGATAGAGGTAAAGTATGGGAAGAGACGATCATGCTATTACCAAGTCATGTACAATTAATAATGTTATCTGCTACAATCGATAAATCGGAAGTATTCGCTAAATGGATAGAGGATGTAAAGAAGACAGATGAACACCAAAAGAAGGTATACTTAGCTCCTACTACGCATAGAGTGGTACCATTAAAACACTACTTTTATACGACAATGCCACAAGGACCATTTAAAAATATAAAGGACAAAGAATTTCTCAAGTTCATAAATGGGTTCTTACATAAACCAATTATAGTAAAGGACGACACCACAAAATTTAACAAGGATAATTACGAAAATGTTAAAAAACTACTAACCTATATTCAAAAAAATGATTGTCATATAAAGCCCGCGTTTGTGTTGTGTGAGATTACAAAATATCTAAATAACAATGACATGTTACCAGCAATCTGTTTTATATTTTCGCGAAAGTTGGTTGAAAAATATGCTAATCAAATTACATTTTCATTATTCGACGAATATTCCGAGATTCCATTTGCTATTCGTCGTGAATGTGAACATATATTGCGCAAGCTGCCGAACCACCAAGAATACTTCCAATTGCCTGAATTCAAAATGATATTTAGCCTACTAGAGAAAGGAATTGCTATCCATCATTCAGGGATATTACCAGTATTTAGAGAGATGACCGAACTATTATTTTCAAAAGGATACATCAAGTTATTATTTGCTACAGAAACATTTGCGGTAGGTATCAATATGCCGACAAAAACCGTAATCTTTACAGGATTCGATAAATTTAATGGATCATCGATGAGGTTATTACATCCACACGAGTATACTCAAATGGCTGGTCGTGCTGGTCGACGAGGTCTAGATACTATTGGGCATGTGATTCATTTGAATAATATGTTTCATTTGCCTAGTAATATTGAATATGATAATCTTCTGAACGGCAAACCTCAACGACTAATATCCAAGTTCCAGATATCTTATAATCTGGTTCTTAACTTTATACAAAATAAGTGTGATACTATTTCATTTGCTGAGAAAAGCATGGGCAATGGCGAAATAGAATCGACCATATATAGTGTAAATGAGGAAATAAAACAGTTAAAGGTTGATCTGGGAAATAAATTGTCTAATCCAAAATATGGTTATGTAGTAGAGAACACTTCTTATTTCGAAAATTATATTAAATTGGTAGATAGTGTAGCTACAGCAAAGCAAAAGACAAAAAAACAAATCCAGCGAGAGATAGAGACGATTGAAACCAACAAGAATTTCAAGATTCATTTGGATGAATACAAATCTATTATTACAGTTAAGAATGAAATTAAAGAAAACGAAGAATACATTGATATTTTAACAAACCATTTCCAAACAACATATGATAACAATGTTTCCTTCTTACATACACATGGTTTTGTAATTAAAGATACACCCAATACATCCAATCTATTACTAGAAGAACCAAAAAAGGAGTCGTATACTGAAGTAGAAATGGATTCGACCAACAAAAATATAGCCATCACAATTACACCAAAGGGTAGGTTAGCCGTTTACATACAAGAAACCCATTGTTTAGCATTTGTTGAGTTACTAACCAAGCACAACTACTTTAATGATTTCAACGCGTATGATATCGCCGCGATATTAAGCTGTTTTGCGAATATCCGTGTTAAAGAAGAAAGTAAAATATATAATCCTAGTACATTAACATGCTCAGATAAGCTTAATATATTACTGATAGATTTAAAAGATATTTATGAAAACTACATGACAATAGAGCAGAACATTGGCATTTCAAACTCGGCACAATTATCGTATACATTTGAATTGGTTAATCCAATTCTAAATTGGTGCGAAAGTCAAGACGAAATAACATGTAGAGGAATTATTCAAACATGCGAGCACGAATACCAACTATTTACAGGTGAATTCATAAAGTCTATTTTGAAAATAAACAACATGGCAAACGAATTAAAAATGATAGCAGAAGATATAGGCAATATTGAACTATTACATAAATTATCAGAGATACCAGATATGAGTTTAAAATATGTAGCTACTAACCAATCATTATATGTTTAACGATAAAAATAATTTATAATAATTTATTGGATACATTCAGGTGTAATCACAATATCATGTGTAATCACAATATCAGATGGAGTCTTATTTTTTTTTTCAACGAGTCTTCATCATTAAACACAAAGACTTTAAATGACTGTTTACAATATTCATTTATATTATGATGATATGTTACTCTTGATGCGGTCTTTAGCTCGGGTATATATACTATATATTGATACAACCCATCATTCCGTACAATCTTGTCAAATAGATAGCCATCGTACTCTCTGGTACATATTTCAGGATCATTACAACACATATGTAGTAAATTACAGTCATTTTGAATTTTACGAATACACCTCATAGTAGTATTTATGTAATCGAGTTTACTAGTCCAATTAGTATAAAATTTATAGTATTCTGTACCATACCGAACCATTTTCAAATTGATCTGTAATTGAGACATGTTCAATAGATCAACTAATCGTCGTATGGGAGAGGTACAGTGAATATATGAGTCCAATTTCAAGAAGTCGTGACATTTTTTAGCATCATACATACTATAATATCCACAAGAACTATTCCAAATTGTCAAAAATTTATCCACATTTTCTGGTAAGTTAGGTGGTTTATGTACATTTGTATTTATTTCAACCGATCTATATATTCCATTATTGTATTTTATCATTTCCGTAGCACTGTAGTAATTCATCAATATCATTAAATAGGATACCACATCGTAGCTTGTTTTAATATTAGGCAAATATTTATATGTTCGTGATAGTATATTTGCCACACGAAATATTTTTTTATAATTTAAATCATCTAGTAATTCACTAGAATCATACACATGGTTTTTATACAACTTGACGATGGCGTTTTCAAATTTATATTCAGTTATTTCTCCGTTCAAAATAGTGAAATCAATAACAAATGCCAACCTTACAACATCCTGGCATAAACTACAAAGACATTCGGATAAAACAGTAGGCATCATGGGTCGTTTTCTGTCAGGTAAATATATTGTGGAAATACGCTGAGTAAATGAATCCCATAATTGTAGCTCTTCTAACCATATAGGTACATTAGCTATATAGATGCTAAGTACATATGAATTATCATCATTTTGACTAATACTAAAAGCATCATCGTAATCAGTGGTTTGTTTAGAGTCTATACTAAATATTTCAGCTTCAGTTCTATCGATTATACCATGTCGTTGTATCATATTTGTAATAAATTCGTCTTCTGTCTTCAACTTTAAAGATTGCGACGCAGCCTTATTGAAGTTTTGGATAGAAGCATTCAAACTTTTACAATATAATTGGTATTCGTAAAAGTTATCAAGTTTATCAACATCACCTAACACGCTTTTGATGGTGCCTTGTGGGTGTTTACTACTCCAATGATCAAAACTGAATACAATGTATTTATTATCTACATTTTTATTAAAGCCCATCTTAATCGAATACGGAATTATAAAAACAGGTAGTCGTTTATCATCGGGTATACATTTATATAAATATTTATCCTTGTATTTGCCGTATGTTTTATTTCCGTTTAGCACTAATATACCAGGTACAGTGGTCATAGAACGAACCCCCGAATGAAGAATCGATACACTATTGTCTATTAAAGTAAAAACATCATTTGAAAATAGTTTATCGCGTGTAGGATCAATGTTAAGTTTAATAATGTCATCGTTCAATACTATTTCACTCAATGATTCAAAATTATATACACGCCAAGTAGAATAATTCCGATCATCTATTAGTATTTTATATTGAGACATGCTGAATAATAATAATATTAATAGTTTATTTATATTATTATATATCAATTTTAATTTAATCTGACATCTTAATCTGACATCTTAATCGAACCATCTACTTCAGGAATGTCGGAAGTTGGTACATGTGGTTGTAAATCCTTTATTGGGTCGGACTCGGATTTATCCTTCTTTTTAACACTATCTCTCTTTACATTTTGGTTTTGAAGTAAACTGACTATTAGATGGTTTGATATAGCAATGTTATTCATATATGTTCTGTATTTAAATACACACACGCTTGTGTTTTCACTAAAACTAAAACTATACCACCAATAAGCTGGTATAAATATTACTTGTCCAGGTGTTATACTGACTTCTAATGTTTTTAACTTGTCAAAATCGGACTTGAACTGAGTCTGGACGGCCCATGGATTTACTGGAGAGATAAACTCGAAATTTTCATAATCTTTGATGGTATACAAATATTTCGATGACTTGGGTGGAATCAAGGTAATAGTTAGCTTGCCTTGTGTCACTAAAAAATAATTTCGGTAATTTAATTCATATTTTAAAGGCGTCTTCGTATTTGCGGAAGAGAACATATAGTCATATGTACAATTACACAATGAGTACGGTCTTAAAAAAATATCATTATATTGAAAATTCTTAATCAGTCCTGTTTCTTCCAAAAAATCAGAGTTATTCTCACTAATATATCGTTGATCAGTATCTTTTCTAAAAATCTCACTAGCAGTGTTTAAATTTAAGGGTAGGTACAATTCGCAGGTGTCGTCGTGTTGTTTAACATTCCTAACCTTTACATCAAATGCTCCATAACTCTGTTCAACATGGTTTAAAGCGCCCTCTTTCATAAGTCCATCCACATTATAGTCGAATATTACTGGTTGTCGAATATCACATATTTCTTCAAGTTTATCTTTTGATGGTTGATCGATTTCATATACTTCTAAATCATCGCTTGTTCGCAAATGAAAATGTATGTGTAAATATACAAATAAAACTATACAAAATATTAAAATAGTAAAAAGTGATCGCATGGTTACTAGTTTATTTTTATACTAATTTTTTCATTATTTTACTCACTTGGCAATACATTCATACTATTGTCGAGGTTATGTAGGTCATCTTCGTAATTCGATAAACTTTCATCGTCCTCCATTCCACCATACAATTGGTTATTACTAATATCAAAGGATACATTTTGAGTAGAAAGCAAATCATCTGAATTTGATATAGGTAATCCAATATCTAATCGCTGAATCATGTAAAATAGGGTAGTATTTAGCTCATTGAGTGCTATTTGTTGCGAGTCAACCAGCTTATGTAATGATTCGATTTCGTTAGCCAGTCTGGTGTCGTTGTCATAAAACGCCTTCAGGTCCAGTTGCGATTCGATTCTAGATATGATCATATCGCTAAATTCATTGGCATTTATCTGTTTATTATCACTGATATTGGATTTATCAGAAACACTATTATTACCAAAACTAGTATTATTAATACCAACCATGCCATTATGCTGAGCTTTCATTTCATTAATGGTGGTTTCTAAAAATTTAATTTTAATGTGATGCTGTTGAAGTATGGCTAAAGGATTTAATGGGGTATTATTTCCAGGGGGTGTTTGCGATTGCGGTGAACTATAGGACGACTGTTGGGTAGTAGGGTTAGTTGGCGTACCAACCGGAGCTCCACCAGCTCTTCTTCTTCTTGCGGCAGCAATTGATGAACTAGAACTCATATTAATTATAATTTACAATAAAAATAAGTAATCTAATCGCATTTTCCTAAAATATTCAACCTACGATACATTTATCCACCATCTGTCTCTCTCGTTGCCTCATTCCATCTATGACTGATATTATAGTATACACCTGGTGTTATTATGCCACCATGTTTAGTTTGATTGGAGGATGATGTGTATAATTTTCAATCTTAAAGTCTTCAACTACATACTCATTAATATCGTCGTGCTTGCTTAATATAGTAATTGTCGGAAAGTCGTATGGAGTTCTTTCAATTTGTTCCTTCATTGGTTCTAAATGTTCTTCATATATATGGCAATTTCCGCCAAAATGGATAAACTCGTATGGTTCAAGATCACATATTTTGGCGATAATACATGTTAGAATACTGTAGGATGTTACATTGAAAGGAATACCACACATTTCATCACAACTTCTCTGATAGAGGGTACAACTAAGTTTATTTGAATCAGTAACATGGAATTGGAAAAAATTATGACAGCTAGGGAGTACGCCCCCATCTACCTGTTCAGGGTTCCATGCTGATATAATAATTCTACGACTACTTCTTTGTAGAGGATCTTTTAATATATCAATCGCATTTTGTAACTGATCGATTCCTTTACCAGTATAATCAGCATCACATCCTTGATATTTTGCGTTCCAGAATCTCCACTGATGACCATATAATGATCCAAGATCACCTTCTCTATAATGAGACAACTGTCGTGATGCCATAAACTCGGGTGTACTATTTGGATCCCATATATGTACATTTTGTGTATTCAGTAATTTATTGTCCATTTTACCACGTATAAACCAAAGTAATTCCTTCAAACAAGTTTTCCAAGCAGTTTTTTTAGTAGTAAAAATAGGAATTTTACCATTTTCAAGTGAAAAATGCATGGCAGATCCAACAGAACATAATGTATTTCCGTTTCGTCCCTTTTCGATTGTACCATGATCCATTAAATCTTTTAGCAAATTCAGATATTGAAATTCTTCATGATAACATTCATTTCTATCGCGATTTTTATATTTATTTAGGTCGATTGCGTGTTTTAACATAGTATATACTAAATAAAACAAAGTTTTTAAATATTTTTAAATCTTAATATAAATCATATGGATAGATTAGAAAAGTCAAATGTCAATAACAATGGGTTTATAAAGTCGGTGTTTCCGTTTGACGATGATCAAAAAGCATTATTACTAAACATAATTCAATATACAGTTTTAGCAATAATACCAGTAGTATCAGTGTTGAAGATAATTAAAAACTATGTTCCAGAGGTAGATGACGAAAAAGCAAGCTTAATGATATTATTAGAAGTAATTGGTCAATCTTCCTTCATGTTTATAGCACTATATTTCATTAATAAGATGGTTTGCTATGTTCCTACCTATAGTGAAAAAACATATGGTGATATTAATGTGATAAATATTATCCCGTCTATACTTTTAATTTCAATCACTATGCAAAGTAAATTAGGAGATAAAGTCCAAATTTTAGTAGATCGATTATGGGATTTATATGAAGGTCAAACCGGTTCTAAACACATGCCCCAAAACAATAAAGGGCATGTACAAAATTCTGGGCAAGTTCGTATTACTCAACCATTATCGCAACAATATATGGGCAATCCCAACATCGATCTTCCGGAACAATTACAACCACAAATGACCAGTATGAAAAGTCAAACGAATGAGTATTCAGTGAATCAACAAGCTTCTCATTCACCACAATCAAACGGACCTGATTTCAACAGTATGTATGCTGGTCCACAAAATCCACTAGTTAACGCATCCATACCATCAATGGAACCAATGGCCGCAAATGACTTTATGGGTGGATCATTTGGAACTACCTTCTAAATATCATATATCATCGCATAATAATGAAAAACTATACTTGATTGTTTTTCATTATTGATAATTACATTTGAAAAGTTACATGGAAGTCGTGGGCAACATTGTAGATATACTCGTTGGATTATATTGATTATGATAAGATGGAACTCCTGTAGACGCCAGCTTAGACGCATTCATTATATTTGAAGCTTTCATTGTGCTTCCAACTAGTTTAGATTTATGTAGATACTTTGCTGGATCTGTTGTAAATTTATTACTTTGTTTAATAGCATATTTAGCAGCAACATATTTAGGGTCATTTGATATGAGGGAATCCGCCATTATTTGAGTATTGTTAGATGGAACTTTAAGTGTAATACCACCCATTTTATTGCGTTTAGTTTTCATACTGTTCAACTTTTTACGTGTACTTTCGTGACGATTCATTTTTTTCCTATTATTTTTACTTCGTGTCAGCAAGAGTTTCGAGCGACGGAGTTTATTTTTTTTGCGATACATAGTGGTACCCATATCTATATATAGTAATTAGAGATAATTATACACGCATACACATACTTCAAGTAAATAAACCATATCACATGATTGAATTATACAAATAGTATACCACACCTAAATGTATATATTCTTAATATCATTAGTTAAATATGTACTCTTACTAATAGCTCTAATAATTTTATTAGTTTCCTTTTCGTCCTCTTCAATACTAGTCATGGAATTAAATACTAATCGGGTCATTCTGGTTTGTAAGTTTTCATCCTTGTCCCAACCAGCGTTGGCATCCTGCCATTTATTTAATGTAGTACGTTGTTTTAAAGAGATTGTTTTGATACCATGTAGTAGCAATTTTAAGTCATTATCTTTTTCCCAGCTATCATTATCTTTTACATACATTATTTTGCGCGAAGGATCTGTACAATGAATCGGGCGTTGTAACAAGTCCAAGTCATTTAAACCATTTAATACCATACTAGTAATTGTTTTAGTTAATCCATTTTCAATGGTATTATCGTATGTTTCGTTGGTTATAGGTAATGAATTAATAAAATCGGTCAAATTCATAGCATTTTTACAATGTTCATTTAAAAACATGTTAATATTAAACTGATTATTATTTGTAGTAGTATTGTGACTATTACTTGTAATATTTCCTTTGATATGTGGAATGAGCTCTACAAAAGTTTTTTGGATATCCTTATTTTCTTTCAGCAACAATAATACTAATTCTTTAAATTCAGATTCCTTTTCCTTAGATAATGTAGTGGACGGTTCATCTATATTCACAATTGTACTCTCTTCATGTTCCAAGCAAGTTTTTTTATGTTTATATAATGATGACAAATGTATATACGATTTTCCACAATTATAACATGAATGAAGGTCAGGGGTTTTTTTACCCATATCATCCTTACTGGCGGTTGGTAACAAGTCGTTTTTAGGGGTAAAATTTTGTGACACGCATACTAGAGGGGTTTTTTCTATTAGTCTATTATTAGTCGTTATTAGTCGTTTATGTTTAGCTGTCAATAAATGACGACAATAATCCTTTTTGTTGCTACATCTAAAGTAACAAACATCGCATGTGAAATTTAGTTTCGGTATTTTGGGGTTTTTTATTAGCATTTTACCCATATATTAGACTAATAGAATTTTACCCCTAAATTGTTTTGTTGTTAATATTTATTTTTTACAATAACAAAGTTATAATAAAAAAATCTGGGTCCTTACCATTAAGCTCTCATGTCGTTTTTCACCACTTTTTCAAATTCAAAATCCTATTTTCAAAATTCAACACAAAAACCTTGTGTGTAATTTTAAAAATTGAAAAATAGAATTGAAAAACATGAAAAAAATAAATACCTACATCCATCAAGTACAGTGCCTTTTTTTCAGTCAGGTTTCGTCCACTACATCATGTAGGTAGTCCCTACATCATCAAGGGAACCGTTTTTTAGGATCGAATATTTTTATGCCTTGACATCAAGGCAATCGTATCGTTTTTTATCCCCGGAATTCCCGAAATCCATATTTTGGGTGGTGGCTAATGAAGGTTTCCCGGGATAAAAAAAGTGGTATTTTTGGCATGTTTTTTTATCGGCCGATTTGTCAAAATAGACATTTCCTACATATATTTGTCAATTTCCTTTGATAAAATCACCGTTTTCAGAGAAACGAATAATTTCCAAGTCATTATTCGTAGAAATAATTGATCCTATTACATTGGTTTATGTATCCATCAAAAAACGCCAAATACATATCATTCTATATACATTTGCCAAATATACGGGATACAATATGTCAACCGAACCGTATTAGAAATACACATCATGTTTTCATATTTTACATTTTTCCACTTACAATATCAAATAGGAAGTGGAAAAGTTATACCATTACATGGTTATACAATACACCTTCAAAGGTGTATATAATGAGTTAATTAGTTGATTTTAAATTTTTCTGGTATGCTTTATTCTAGGTATCTTATAGTGTTTTCTATGGGTACGCTTTGTCTTTGTTTTCTTGAAGTTTTTTCTGGTATGCTTTATTCTAGTTACCTTGGAGTTTCTACGAGTGCTTCTGCCTCCATTTTGTTGTTGGAATTGTCGACATAATGCTCCCAACTTTTTAAACTTTTCAGTAGATGCCTTTTGACACCCAGTATTTTTATCTGGATGGAAATCACGGGTCTGAACAAGATAATCCTTTCTAGTGTAACATATATTAGGATTTTTATTATAACTGTTACATTTTCCTTCATTAAACGCCTTTTCTTGCTCCATGTTTGACTCCACATTAAATGCCGTGTTATTCGCTTTTCCCGCATTCTCTTTATTTCTAGCTTCCTCCTGAGCTTGTTTGGCATAATACTCTCTATCTGTCTCTCTGTTTTTCTCCTCAGCTTTTCTAGCTCTTTCCCGATTTTCCTCCCGAGCTTTCTCCTCCCTTCTTTTTTTGGCGTTATCTTGTGCTGATTTAGCATTTCTTTTTTTAGCTTCCTCCTCATCTTTCGCCCTATCTCTATCTTGCTTTTGCTTTTCCTCTTGCTTTTGCTTTTCCTCTCGCTTTTGCTTTTCCTCTCGCCTTTGCTTTTCCTCTTGCTTTTGCTTTTCCTCTTGCTTTTGCTTTTCCTCTTTATTATCGCGTTTAGGTGATGACATATTCGGTGGAAATAATGGCATATTTTCGTATTCTTTTCCCAAATTGTAATAAATTCCCTCCTTTTGTATAACCGTCTTATCTTGTTCTGCAACTAACGCCTCTACTTTTTTAATTTTATCACTATATTTTCGCCTAATTTTTTCCCATATTCCCCATTCCTTTTTTTCCTTTTCCTTCTGTTCATCTAATAAAGCTCGCATTTTAAATAATACCTTTACTTCTGCCAAGTACTCGGTCTCTGCCGCTAAATACTTGGCTCTAAGTTCAGCTCGTTTCTGGGTCCATTTTCTTACTTGCTCGTCGTGTTCGGCCGCCTTTTTGCTCGCATTTGCCTCCTCCTCTGCTCGCGCCTTTGCCTCCGCATCCGCCTTCTCGCGCGCCTTTGCATTCGCCTCTGCTCGCGCCTTTGCCTCCGCATCCGCCTTCTCGCGTGCCTTTATATCCGCTTCTGCTCGCGCTTTTGCCTCCGCATCCGCCTTCTCGCGTGCCTTTATATCCGCTTCTGCTCGCGCTTTTGCCTCCGCAGCCGCCTTCTCGCGTGCCTTTGCATCCGCCTCTGCGCGCGCTTTCGCATCCGCGGCCGCCTTCTCGCGTGCCTTTGTCTCAGCCTCTGCTCGCGCCTTTGCATCCGCAGCCGCCTTATTTGCACGTGCCCTTGCCTCCTCATTCTCACGTTCCATTGCCGCCTTATTTGCACGTGCCCTTGCCTCCTCATTCACACGTTCCCTTGCCGCCTCATCCACACGTGCCCTCGCCTCGTCCAAGCGTTTCTTCTCTGCCGCCTCTTCCGCACGTGCCTTTGCCTCATCTGCACGTTCCTTGGATGCCGGACGTTCCTTGGATGCCGGACGTTCCTTCTCTCGTCCCCTTGCCTCCGCAGCCGCCGCATTAACACGGTCCCTTGCCGCCTGATCAACACGTGCCCTTGCCTCATCCATGCGTTTCTTCTCTGCCGACGCGACACGACGATCCGCATCATCGTACATGCTATACTGTCTAAACTTGTCTTGTTTCACCGCATTTAGTCGGGTCATTGTCTCTTCCAACATTTTTTTTTTTATTCTAACGGCTTCTTCGTTACGTGCTTGAACTTCTGCGTCAGCATTTTTCTTCATTGCTCTTGCCGCTGCGTTAAGCATTAGATTCTTTAGTTTCTCCGCTTCTTTTTCTAACTGTCCAATTTTTTGAGCGTAATACCTATTTGCCGCTTCCATTGCTTTGGCCTGATCTTTTTTTGCCTTTTCTATTGCTTTGGCCTCATCTTTTTTTGCCTTTTCAATTTGTTTAGCTAAATCCGTTTCAGCCTTCTCTTTTTCTTTAGCTAAAGCCTTTGCTTCTTTTTGAGCAGCAGTGTCTGCCGGCCTTGCACCACCTAAAGTAGTCATATATAATATAAGTATAAAAAACAAAAAAACAAAAAAACAAAAAAATATCAGTATTTTAGTTAGAAACTAGTAAATAATTATTGCGTATATGACATATTACACCGACCGAAAAGAAAAATGACCGTCAATAACAATGTTTACGAAAATATAATAAAAATATAATACATTTTTATTATATGTCTAATAATACCAATAGCAATAGTAGTAATATGAAGCAACCGACAGATAATGACGATTATGTAGATACTGATACAGAGTTAGGGAAATCTCTACAAAAAGCACTAGATAATGAAACAAATTCTAGTATAATGAATTTAAATAGTAAAAAAATAAAAGCGGTAAAAAACGATTATTTACAAAAAATGTTATTATCACGCGATAAATTAAAAGAGTATCATACGAAATTAAAAGACTATCGTTATGTGGATGATTTATCGGATATTCAATACGGTAGATATATTCGTTGGATTAATTTAAATAACCCTAATAATATAAAGTTAACCAATGGAGGTTTAATTATAGACATTAAGATACTAGAGAGTGGGATTCATGTAGTGTGTAAAAATAATATGAATAATCGTTTTCAAATAAAAATAGACGAGTGTGTTATTTTTCAAAAATTATCCGACCAAGAAAAAATAATATTATCCGTATTAGATTATTTGGATAAGTAACCAACCAACCAACCAACCTGAAATTCAAATGTATATCTATTTTTTCTTCCTAGATCTATTATTTTGTCTTTTAAATGTTACATGCTTGGATGTTTTTTTTAAAACATTAGATGAACCAATGGAGGGGAGTAATTTCGGCTTATTTTTGCATTGAAAGTTATTAAAATCAAGGTTTCTATTTTGAAAAATATTTTTTCTACAGATTCCTACAACACTGCTTTCATCCTTATTTGTAATAGTTTTATTCGGTTGTTTAGTGAATTTGGTGTTGACTGATTTTATACATCTACATAATTTAGACGCTAATACATGCTCAGCAACCTCTTTATATGTTTTATTTTTTGATTTAGGGATTTGATAATAATTAGCTATTTTCTTATAATCTAAAGCTGTCAAATCCATAGGATTGGACTATATTTATTGGTTAGATTTTTTATAAAAATATATAATATATTCAATAATAAATGAATACAGCACATAAAATTGTGGTGTTTGATTTAGATGAGACGCTTGGATATTTCACACAATTTGGTATATTTTGTGATAGTCTAAACAAATACTTCAAAAATGATAAATATAGTGATATTCATTTTGTATCGTTGTTAGATTTATATCCAGAATTTTTACGACCTATAATCATAAAAATACTCAAGTATTTGAAAATTAAAAAAGGTGAAAGCAAATGCTATAAAATTATGATATATACAAACAACCAAGGCCCTAAATCATGGGCAATACAAATAAAAGATTACTTCAATTCAAAGATAGAATATAATTTATTTGATCAAATAATAGCAGCATTTAAAGTAAAAGGTACTCCAGTTGAATTGGGACGAACTTCGCATAATAAAACAATTGATGATTTTGTTCGATGTACTAAAATATCTAATGATGTCCAACTTTGTTTTATAGATGATGTATATCATCCAGGCATGGTAGATGATAGTGTCTACTATATAAATGTCAAAGCCTACAAACACAGCTTGACGTTTGATTACATGATACAAAAGTATTTGAATTCTAAACTAGGCGAAAATCTGTCAAACAAGATAGATTTCATAAAATCAATGAACGACGAGCTAAATAGATACAACTATGTTGTAAACAATAAAACAAAAAACGAACAGGACATTGATAAGATTGTCGGGAAAAAAATCATACAGCATTTAAAAAATTTTTTCGACGAAAATACATACAAAACCCACAAACGCGCCCAAACATACAAAAAAAACATCAAAAATAAGACACTAAAAAAATCAGTTAAATGAATTTTCCAGACTTGACTAAACTAAGAATATCAAGCTCTCTAGCATATGTATCTAAAGCTGTAGTGGTTAATAATATTATAGCCGAATTGAATACAACCTTTCTGTCGAATTCCGTAAAAAGCACACGATTAAATGGATTAAAACGAAGTAATAAAAAAGATATAATAAAGTATTTTATACCGTTCTGGAGTAACACTAAATATTCGGGATTATATTCTTTTACTTGAAAAAACGCAACAAAATAAAATATATAAGATAAATATATGGCACTACCAAATAATATTTCGTGGTATTTATTCATATACATATATGTATATAAATAAATTGAGTAGTAAACCTTAAAAATTGTAAATATAGATATGAACCTGGATTTTAGTAGCTGTATACATCATGGTCAATATTACCACTTGGTGATATAGTATCCATTGTTTTTGGCTTATTAGATAAATTTAATGTTCTGGCACTAGCATCATGCGCATCACAATATTTTGGCATCCAAAAATAAGGAATTATATTCGCAGTATTTGAAAAATGCGATTCAAATATTTCTCTGTAATATAGCTGTTCCTTTGTTTTTGGGGGATTAATCGAATAGAGCTTTGATTTTTCATGTAAGTCATCATCACTGTAAGTTGTCTCTAACGATTCTTGGATAATTTCATACCATGATTTATCTAGAGAACTAACCCCATCACTAAACGCTTCCTTTGTTCTCCATAATACGGCTGGAGGTAATAATGTAGGGTCTATTTCCTCTATCGACTTTCTTAACAAATATTTTTCTATTTTGTTACCATTACGGTGATTTCTGAGATAGCATGGGATACTTAGATACCTATGAACAAAAGTTCGATCTAAAAAAGGCGTTCTTGGTTCCAATCCATGAGTTGATATACTTCGGTCACTTCTTAGTACATCAAAATATTGTAGGTCCGCCAAAAGTCGTTTACATTCATGATCGAATTCAATATCAGATGGGCAATTATGAAAATATAAATATCCACCGGTCAATTCATCTGAACCATCACCATTAAATATAACTTTGGCGTCACTGTGTTCTGAAATGTATTTAGAAACTAGATAATTACCTACACTTGCTCTTACTGAAGTAGTATCATAACTTTCAATGTTATAAATAACCTCTGGTATAGCTTGAATAAAGTCCTCTCTAGACAAAATTATTTCGGTATGATTCGAACGGATATGGTTTGAAACCATCTTGGCATATTTCAAATCAGACCCACCAGACATACCAATACTGTATGTTTGTAACTGCTGGGTAGGGACAAATTTAGACACCATGGCGGTAATTAAGCTACTGTCTAATCCGCCTGACAAGAGGCATGCTAGGTTTCTATCCATGGTAACAACCCGTTTCTTCACGGATTCTAACAAAGTGTCATATATCATTTTATAATATGTATACATTATCGGTTGGTTTGTAATATTAGTTGTGAACGGATGCCATGTGTAATTAAATGTATTATAATTAGTGAGTGTTAATTGTGTGCTAGTTTTATAGGATTGATTTATCTGAATTGAAGTATATGTTCCTGCCTTGAAATTATAACAGTTATTCACCAATGGAACTATTTGTTTTAATAAAGATGCAAAAACATAATACCCTTTCTCTGAAAATCCATAATACAATGGTCGAACACCATATGGATCTCTGGCTACATACATTGTATTTTTATTAGTATCATACAGGACAAACGCGAATACACCATCTAGATTTTGTAAGGTATACTCTATACCATATTTTAAGTATAAATGTATAATTGCTTCACAGTCCGATCGCGTTTTAGGTTTAACCTTTAATTCCTGGTAAATTTGTTTAAAATTATAAATTTCACCATTACATATCAAATGGACGCCATTGATAGATATAGGCTGATTAGATATGTTGTCTATACCATTGATAGCTAATCTATGAAAGCCAAACAATATATTATTATTTATAATTTTCAGGATTGAGTGTTCTGGTCCACGTGATCGACCTCTATAAAAGGCTTCTTTGATAAGTTCATTGTATTTAGAAAAAGAAATGCTACTGGAACCCTCTCTTAGTATCGAAAAAATACAACACATGATAGATAATTTAGAGGCATTTCTTTAGGTATATTCTGTCAAATATTATATGAATACATCGAATACATTGAATACATCGAATACATCGAATACATCGAATACATCGAATACATCGAATACAATACAACAAACAATATAATATTTATTATAAGTATAATATAATAATGAATAACACAAGTGATCAATTGTATGGAGTGACAAATGGTTATTATATATGTAATCATGGGCGGGTAGATGAGATAAATAGTCGTATATCGGATAGAAATATTCCATCGGATAGTTTACAACCACAATATAGCATACGTCCAACCTCTACAAAATATGGATATATGCAAATAGTAGATCAATATAAATCGTCGAATGTCCCATTACATAACTACAAATCCTATTCCACAAAAGAAGTTTTTAACCCAGGTAACGCAAAATCCCCGTGGAGTGGGTTTTCCAACAATGTTAATGTGGAGTCGTCACTAAGGAATCAGTTTTTCGCATTACAAAAATGTGAGCAATCTGAATGGGTACCATCTAGTACAAGTGATTTATACCAGACAAAATTGGATTTCGTTTCTCAACCACAATCACATCCTTTATTATTTGATAAACCTGATTTTACACCCTTTAACCCAAATCACATGAATATTTCCAACAAGATATTCAATAATTGTACAAGGTATGATGTAAAAGATGTAAATACAGACGAGTCATGTTAAAGTAATCCTTTTTTTTTCATATAAATATGTAAATGGATATTTCTATGAATATGATTGATAATTTAACATTGTCTTACTTTTTAAATAAAACACAGTATGAAAATATTATGAATAAGAAGAACAATACCCAATCGAATGTAGCTTATACGAAAGATAAACACTTTTACAAAAAGAGAATTTTAGATTTGAATAAAAAATTATTTAGGAACGAAATCAACGATAAGCAATTAAATAACCAGTTTAATAGTTTTGTAAAGTCGTGTATTAGTTACTTAAAATCGATAGATACCACTGAAATCTTACAAAAGCAATACGAATATATGGACCAGAATAAAAAAACAGATAATAGCAGCAATATATTAAACACGGACGATGATACAGATGATAAGGTTGATAAACATATATTAAATTTTGGATGTAACGCGGTTAACCATGATAATAGTATATCCATTACGCCAGATGATACATACGATGCTAGTGGTATCAAACATTTAATAAATATTAACATGGATTTAACCGATATTATAGAGGATGATATAGAGCCAAATAATATTATAGAAGAAACATTTGTAAGTAATGACGGTTTGATGAGAAACTATAGCAATATGAAAAAAATAAATCTAGATACATTTGTTGTAAAAACATCAGAAAGTATAAAGCCGAAAATATTACCAAAAAAACAAGATGTAAATATAAGAACCAAGGAGTTCAAAACAAAAGGAATCGCCAAAAAGAAAAATATCACCAATATTTATGAAGACAATAAATAATAAAGCGGGAAGTAGAAAAAGAAGAACGTATAAAAATAAAAGTGCCAAGTCTAATTCAAAAAAATACAAACATCCAGTTGTATCAGACGATACTATAACCCATGATCCTGAACTTGAAACTGAACATCGTGACTACTCCAAAGATAAATGTAGTCCAAATCCAGACAATAATAATAAATATACCTGTTATAGTGATACCGCCCTGACTAAAATGAAAAAATACTGGAATGCTAGACATCCACGTGATAAAATACTCGTAAACGATACGGTTGAAATATGGAAATTTTTCAAAGAAACAATGTCGACCATATGTCATCGTGAGTCGTGTTGGTTAAGAAGTAAATTTATGTCTGGTAAATTAGATAATGAATTGTTAAATTATACTTTTGCTCCCACTGCTCCGTCAGAGTGGAAGTCTAAACCAAATGAATGGCTCAGTAGTTTAGATATAGAATCTGTTATGAGACAATACGAAAAATTTTATAAATGCTTCGAGTTTATGGGACCATCTCCAATTGACTATAATACTCATAAATTGTACGGAGAGTGTGTATGGGAAGAATTATGTAATTTTAATTTAAGTGAGCAGATAAAACGAAATAAGAATAAAATTGGTATTATTTTGAATACTGATCCACATTATAAGACAGGTGAACATTGGATATCAATGTTTGTCAATGTAAAAAAGAAAATGATTGTATATTTTGATAGTAATGGTAATGTTCCGCCGAAAGAAGTAAAGGAACTAATAAAGACCATTCAAGACCAAGGAAAACATATCGGTATTGATTTTAATGTATTCGAAAATACAGTTGAACATCAACGAACAGATTCCGAATGTGGAATGTATAGTCTATATTTCATAATTCAAATGTTAAAAGATAAAGATGTGGAGTATTTTTTGAATAATAGAATTGACGATGGTCAAGTATTTAAAATGCGAAGCGAATATTTTAATACTAGTATATAATTCTTCAAGTGTGTAAATAAATATAAAAGGATAAACTATTAGTTATGTATATGGATTATTTAAGTAATGACAATAAAGGCCTCTTATGGGGAATATTACAAGAAAGTAATATATTTAATGGCATTCGTAACGAGAAATTTGATGAAATCAAAAGTATATTCGATAATACAATAAATAAAATTAACACGGCGAATCCGGAAAAAAATATCATGGAAAAAAATAAAATGACAATAGAAGAATTGATAAATAGAATAAATAATGTTAAAAAACCGAATGAACCTAAAATAAAAGTAATATACACAGCAGAGGATTTACATCGCGATCGCGTAACTGAATTGAACAATAAAATGAAAAAATACGAAAACGACATTGGAAGTATTGGTAAAATAAACAAGCCAGCTGAAATTAATTTTAGCGATAATACATGGAATGACGACGATAAACCTATTGGTGATGAGATGGACAGATTGATATCTGAACGACTAGCCAGTAGAGAGCGTGAATTAGAAATACCAGCTATAACTAGTGATGCTGAAAATTGGATTACGAATGGTCGAGATAATTTAGAAAAGAAGAAGGTATCGTTTGTAAAGAATGATACAATAGAAAAAGCAATAGATAGTAATAATAATAATTCACCAACCGCAGGAGTGAGTATATTGAAAAACACTCCGAATATAGTAGACAACATCTTTAACATTTTAAAGCGTAAAACAATGGAAGTAGACAATCATAAAGCGAAAAATGTAAATAACGATGATCATGGTACATCCGCTACCAGTAATAGTTATAATATTGTCAACGCAAATTCAGATAGTAATAACGATGAAAAGTATAAGACGAAAGAGTATAATAATTTAAAGGCAGAACTAGCAGACATAAGAGAGAAACAGGATAGGTTAATAAAGATATGTAGTGACATGTTTGAATATGTGAAATTATCACAAGAAAAAAGTAAGTAACAAAGAAATATATAAAAAGATAATATTGTATATTATTACACATACCAAACCGAAGATGTCAGTTAGAAGTAGGAATAACAGTATTGACTATTACAACGAATGTTCTAGAAGCAGATCTAGAACATTCAGTATGGAATACATTATAAACAATCAAAGTAGAAAATCGAGCGTGGATGATACTGCTCGATATAGTAGTGATGGGTCATCCGGATCTTTTAGTTTAGGAAGTTGTGAATCAATATACTTAACAGATGACAATGAGGTAAACGATATAAGCGATACAAATATTATAGTAAGTAATATGAAAATACGAAGACGAACAATATCATTTGAAGGTAATACCAAATATGAAAATGTAACAACTGATAAAAATAAGCATATTCGGCGAAAAAGAGACGTTTATCTGAACCAGCTAAAAGAGTCGCCTAAGCCATCTAGTTTCATAACTTATATGACTCAACTGATGAAAAAGTAGCCAATCCATAAGCAGCCATCATTAAACAAATGATAATGTTAACATTATCATTTGTATATATTTATACACATGTTTTACACGCATGTTTGTATTATGCGGGAATAAACTTGAAGGTTTTCGAGTTTTGTTTTTGTGTTAAATAACCTATTAATAACAAGTCTCCGCTACCCTTCACTGCGTCATTATAACTATCCAAATCATATATTTCATACCAATCAACATTCTCGCCTGTGCGATCGTCCTTTTTAATAACCGGTGTTGGATTTTGAGCATACTCGACCTTAACACCATTCACTGGAATTTTAACATTTTTGGCCGTCCAAGAAACAATTGGTTTATTAAGTTGTGTGATATTATCTGTTTCTTCGTTACTTATGGACGGTTTATAGGCGAACATGTTAGGGAGTGTCTTTCCAAACGAAAAGCACGTGATGGCATCTTTTGTACCAGGCCGATTATATAATGTACAATCCATTGAAGATTCAGTTATAGCCTTTAATAATTGTTTGTTAATTTCCTCTTTGATAGTAGATATTTCATATAATGCTTCATCACTGCTAATCGGAATAGTGTCGTCTAATTTGCTGCCATCGTAAAGACGCAACTGAACAGATTTATCACCACTTAATTGATCCGGTGTAAATGTCATCAGATATAAAAAGACTTTTACGGTTCGTAATTCGGGGGGCAAATCTTGATGACTACATATTCTTCTAGCTCTTCCGATTACCTGTTCTATACGGACTGGATGCCAATATGGTTCGACTATATGTACATATCTTGTATTTTTAAGTGAAATACCTTCGGCGCCAGAAGCAGTGATCATCAACACCTTAATTATTTCGCCATAAAAGTTATTAGTAGATATAGTTGCTAATTCACTAGTAATTGTATCAGGGACATAATTCCAATTGCTATTGAAAATATTACGAATAATCTCTTTTTCTTCTGGTGTTTCTGTACCTGTATATAAAGCAAAAGTAGGTTTACCTATATCATTAGCAGCCATATTAAGTTTCCATATTCCCGTGTCATCCTTCTTAATTTTAAATTGAGCGAATCCGTTTGCTTCTAATACCAGCTTTAATATACCAATACCTTCTAGGGTTCGGAATTGGGTATAGATTAAGTGTAGTCCTCTGAAATCAGGATCTCGAATGTTCTCTAGTATATTTAAAAATTTTGGACTATATGTTTGTAAACCGGTTGGCGATAAGTATTTGGCCGAATTGTCTTTTAAAAATAACATAGCATCCTTTATTCTTTTGTCATAAGTAGCGTCTTCCTGGGTCTTTTTTTGCGATTCGACTAATTCAGCGTCTTCCAAATTATATAGTCCTTCTGGATTATCAATACGGTCCTTAATAGATAGAGCATCTAATATATTTTCATCCGCTAAATTCGCCAATGAGTCTCCGATTTCTTCTCCATCTTTTGGCATGGGGCGTTTATTTTCAAGAGGAAATACAAAGTTACAGAACGCTCTTGAAAAAATTCTATAAGTAGACACGGCATCATCATATAGATCATCGGTTGGCTTAGCGGCAGCCTTTCGTTTAGGTTTTGATGCCTTCTCTAGCTTTCGTTCTTGAATGCGTGCTTGTTCATATACTCCAAATTGGAAATCACTCATGGGAATTTTTAACACCTTAAAATCTATGTCTTTATTAAACGACGGCATCAGTTGTTCTTGCGCACTTCTAAAATAAGACGTGAGACCCAATATTCTTCGTTTGAATAAATTCTCATTTTTAATTTTACCAGTATTGTCATCTATAAACCGTGTTTTAAACGCGTCCAAACTGTCTGGTAATGCTTTGAAATTGTCAACCTGAATATTTTTCGAATTAACATCGACTTCATTTTTATTAAGTATTGAAACAACCATTTTAATAAATTCAGCATCACTTACATTGGAGACTTGTTTTTTCGTTTTACTGTTAGATACGCCTTTATAAGTACCATCCTTGTTAATATTAACAAAGCCGAATGGATTTCGTGTTACTGTAAGTAACTTGGAAGATGGTTTATAGTCAATATAATCCAATATTTCATAGCTCGCGAATATTTTCATCACCTCTTCTTTATTAAATTTTCGCGTAGTCTGTATAGTTAATGGAAATGTCCAGGTTTTAATATAGCCACGGAGGATATTAAACAAAATAGAAATTTCATTTGGATAGTTAATAATTGGAGTTCCGGTTAATAAAATGATGCGACAGTTTTCTGCCGATAATAAATAATCATATAATCGCATAGACAATGATTCAGGTCGTTTGAGCTTATTAACTATTCTACTAACGAAATTATGGGCTTCATCTATAACGATGACTTTATTATCAAATGGATTGATTGTATAATCCAAAGTCAATGCTTTTAGGTGACTATTTAATAAACCATTATAATTGATAAAACGATATTTGTTTGTAAGCATTTCATTTATTTGGGTGTTAAGTGATTTTTTATCTAATTCGGATAGATCATTATAATTAGACTGTTTCTTCACATTTACCATCCAAGCTCCTCCATTTTTCTTTATGAAATCCGGATTTAATTGTAGTACAGTTGAAAGTGTGTAAATCATATTTTTTTCATCAGATTTGCCGTCATTAATCGGCATAAATTCCCAAAATTGATTTTTCTTATATAGAAGATCCCCACAGCTTTTTAATTCTTCCAAATAATTCATTCGTAAAGAGGCAGGAGTCATTACTATAATTTGTTTATCAGTTTTCATACCTTCTGCTATAGCTATAGATGTACATGTTTTACCACTACCAAGTCCATGGTATAATAATAGGCCACGATAGGGAGTGTAAAGATTAAGATAGTCCCTAACCACTTTTTGATGGGTTAACAGGGTGAATTCGGCATTTTCGCGAGTGTCGCAACTTAATGAAGCCTCTGCGTTTTTGAATTCATCTTTATACGGTTTGAATAACGCATTGATAAATCCTATAAATGATTCGCGATTATTCATATAGTAAGAACTGGCTTTTAATAACACCTTCTTTTCTGAACTTGGTAGACGATCTTTCATGGTTGTATCCCCTAGTACCTCTTCAATAGTAACATCGTCAGAAATAACATCCATAACCGGTTTGGGGGTAGTTCTTTTAGTCGTTTCAATTATTGTAATGTCGTCTGATACAAGCTTTAGTTTTTTACCAGTTTTTTTAACCGGTTTTATTGGCTCAATTATTGTTAATATACCAGGCACTTTTATAGTTGGGCTTTTTTTCGTAGTGCTTCTTTTGAATTTCTTTAATAGGTCATCCCGGTTTATGTCAGCATCTAGCGTTCTGTCAATAATTTTTGTACGGATCATAACATCTTGTTTTTGGCCTGGGTCCTGGTCCATAAATTTTACTTCGATCTGTTCTATTTTTTTTGGAATAGGTTTTATTTTTAATTTGTCTAAAATACCTGTAGACATTATCTATATTAAATGGATACATAAAAAAAGTCATATTTACTTATAAGTCAAACAATTATATTATGACTATTCATATTATAATTCACTCTCGCGATTCATCCTCATAATATATATCCAAACTACATACAACCGAAAATACATATATCCCCATTTAGATACAATTATATCAAACAGACAACATTTGTAGTGTTTCATCACATGCCATTTGTTCAGCCTTTCGTTTAATTTTATGTACTCCACGACCTAAATATACAAAAATTTTACCCGAACTTTGTAGCATTTCGTGAATCTTCTCAAATGATCGAATCTGTTTATAATCTATCGCGTCTTCCTTTGCAACCTCGTGGATCTTTTGTCCTAAACATAAATATACACCCATCTCATATCCTATATCATCATTGTGACGAATTTCAATGTAATGAGGTGTATCCTTGAATTCCTTTTGAATTTTAACTTGAAGTATATTCTTATAGTTATCATCGTCGCGAATAAGTTTCATCCAATCAACATGTTTCTCAAATACATTTTCAATAAATATTTGCGCCATTTGAAATCCAGGACCAGTTGTAAATAAAGACTTGAACCAACCGTCTTCGTCGTGTATAGACATCTTATTAACATCTAAAAACATTGCCCCAATAAACGCTTCGAATAGACACCCCAATTTTTTAAGATTTGTCCTCGTTTTCTTTTCTTCGGCATGTTTAGAAATAATATAATACTTATGAAGACCCATTTCAAGTGCCAGTTTACCAATCGCCTCATTCTTGACTAGAGCAATCTTCTTTTCTGTCATAAAGCCTTCATTTTCTTTAGGAAACCTACGATATAAACAATATTTAGTCACGAGTTCTAGAACTCCATCTCCTAAAAATTCAAGCCTTTCGTTAGATTTAGTGTGAAGAGGTAGACAGTCAAATGGTTGTTCGGTAATCGTTATATTCTCTTGCATATTATAGAGCATTGGTCGCTTTGTATATGATTTATGAACAAACGCGCGTTTATATAAGACTAGGTTGTCTACATTTGGCGGAACACCATACTTAGTTAGAATAGATTGAACTTGGCTCAATGTAATCTCAACATTGGTTGGGTTATATGGATTAAACACTAATCCGTCTTCTGATTTGATGATATCATCATCATGCGTTATTTTGAAATCAGTCATATTGCTAATTACTATATATGTATTGTTGAGTTGTTTTTATATTCGTTTGTATATTTGTAAATAAGTAAATAAATAAAAATATTTAGTGATTATATAAATGGTCGGATTAATGAATGGTAGCAAAAGAGCGAGGCATACTCCCTCAATTACGAACAGCACTAAAATATTTGGAATAATGGGCGGTTTAGCTCCTCGTGTTGGAACAAGTGACATTGCCGTCTATCGTCACCAATTAATTAAAGGTGCTAGGGGTCTTCCCGAATTAAATGGAAAAACCCCCGCATTCCAATTGAATTTCTTGAAAGTGAATCGTTTGCTCTCGGTGAATCCTCTTGGTTCTGGTGGTGTTGGTAAGAAAACGCTTCTATTTGGCGGATCTAGAAGTGGATATGTAGCATAATCTGGTACTTATCATTAACACGCATATTATCGTCCAAGTAGTAATATAATATATTATCTCATAGTATAATATATTATGCCTGAAAGAAATGGATACAGAAGTCATCGTGGTCGTTCCGCAGTAGCCAGAAGGACTGAATTTGGTGGAGCTAGTGGTACCAATGGAATTATGCCTGCTGTTTATGTAATAACAACAACCGGAGAGCCTGTTCGAACCAGCTATTTTGGTGGTTCAAAGAAGGGTGGTGCCGCACCCAGTGCTACTGGGTTTATGATTGCCAAATCTACCACTCAAGCGTTTAACCCCCCAGCTCCTGCTTTACGAAAGAACTTTTTATTTAAATTTAAACAGTTTTCTGGATTGCCGAATGGTATTGGTGGACCATCTTTATAATATAATTCTCAACAATTATTTTAGACTGGATATTGTAGTATAGTATTTGTCGAATTAGTTTATTTTTGTATTATAACTTTATTATTATTTTGTAATCAAGTTATACCACCTATCTTTATTAAATATCATTATGAATATGAGTATAAATATAAATGGTTATATATTCACATACTTATGTTTATTAAAATAGACAATAGAGAGTCTGATTTGCTCACTACTATGAACTTATTGTTTAGAGAACATAGTCATGAGATTAAAGTAGAAAAATTGGATTTGGGGGATATCATTTTATTTACTAACGATTTAAAAGAGCGAATTATATTTGAACGAAAATCTCTCTATGATTTAGCTGCTAGTATTAAAGATGGAAGGTATAATGAACAGTCGTTTAGATTGAATGACTATGCCATACATAATCATAATATAGTCTATGTCATAGAAGGTGACTTTGAGAGATATAATCCCACAAAAGGTCGCATGGATAAAAAAACATTATATTCAGCATTAATCACATTAAATTACTTCAAAGGGTTTTCAGTACTTAGAACGAAAAATATAAATGAAACATGTGAACTGATAATAAATTATGCCGATAAACTTGAAAAGGAACCTAAAAGAACTGCGCATTATGGTCTAATGTCATCAGATTCAATAGTAACAACCGTGTCTACTGAATCTCATGCTGATACAGAAACCAATGGTGGTGTAGAACGGATTGATTGTGGAGAAAATAAGTCCGATGAAAATACAAGTACTAAACTGATGATTGAAACCGTAAATGTAAAGCAACAATCATATAGTGAGGTAATGAAAAAACAAAAGAAGAATAATATAACACATGAAAATATTGGCGAAATTATGCTATCAACTATTCCAGGTGTTAGTACTAAGAGTGCTATTGCTATCATGAAGGTATTTAAAACTATCAAGACGTTGCTAGAACAATTACAACAAAATGAACGATGTTTGAACGACATAAAAATGGAGATAGAAAACGGACAGGTCCGAAAAATAAACAAAACATGTATTGAAAACATAAAAAATTTTTTAATGAAGTAATGTATACCCATTTATGGATGTTTTATATACTTATTTAGGATATACGGTAATCGTAATTTTATTTTATCTAATATACATTACTTTGTTCCCATCAACTGCTTCTGAGAGTTTTATGGGGTTCGGTGCAGACTCTGCTTCAGATAGTAAAAGTAAACTGGGTAATAAAAATAGTAACAATGGCAAAAATGGAAAAAATAGTAACAATGGCAAAAATGGAAAAAATAGTGATAATAACAAGAATGGTGGAAAGAGCAGAGAAGACAAATCGACCATGGATGGTCTTCAAAAAATGATTGACGATTTAAATGCTAAATCATTACAAACGGTAGAACAATATAGCTTGGCGCGTGATCGCAAACAGTGGGAAGATTTGATAATAGCCATCGAAGATAGAATCAATTCGATTACCTTGGTTGCATTACCTACGCTAGCTGTCAAGATATCAACCAAGCCAGACGACGCAGCTATTGAAAAGATGATTGAAAAAATGAATACACTCAACGGTTTTAGAGCTACACTCGCAGAGAATATGAAATATTTGAATGGTCTCGAATAATATGAACAAAATTCATTATACCTCATCATTACACCATTGGTAATTTAAAATGTGTATAAACATAACATCGTAATATTGTTATGTTTATATTGTGCCTCGAATTATGATTCGGTCTAAGGCAAATTATGAACCCCGTATGTATACTTCGTCACCGGTATATAGGCCCGATTTTACCGCATTCTCAGTATATTCTACCCCACCCCAATTTACATCCATTGGGTTTGTGCTTTTAATAGAAGATTTTTCTTGTTCATGAAACATTTTATCCAATGGGGTATAATCACCCTGGTATAAATTAATTGGATCATATCCAGGATATGAGTTTGTATTAAAAGGAGGATCGTCACGATTGGAATCTATTAATTTAGTAAGTGGTGGTTCGGATTGTTGTATACTTAAAGGTAGTGCTTGTGAATCTGTTCCATAAGTTAACACAGATGGTAGGCCACCTTGCGTATCTGTCGGACTTGGTCTAATGTTGTATATTGGTTTTCCCTGGGCATCATATGAATGTTGTAAAAATAACACAGGGCATTTTATATTCTGACTTCGTTGCCAATCTAAAAACTCGACATATTCTTCTAAATTCTTGAATACAACTGGATTTACACCTGGAATACTTGCTTGACGAGAATTGTGTAAATATAATTCTTTCCCTTTTTGAATTAATATGTTAGGACAATTAGATGTGCTAGAGTCGAAACCTTCTAGGATTTGTTTTGATGTATATTTGCTGGTAAAATATAATCCTAATATAAAAACAATTGCGATTAGAACTAATTTATACATGTATATATTTAATATCGATAATTAATTTATCAGTGACGCAATATTTTGATTGATTGAAATAATAATATATTGAATTTATATATGAAAATTCTTTATATTGACAAAAACAATGCGTTACAATTTCATAAGGATAATATGAATAGTGTAAATAAGATTGTATTTGCGAAATATTTTAGCCCATCATGTCCAGCATGTATATCCATGTCAAAAGAATGGGATGACATGTGTGGTGATATAAAAAGTAAATACAACAATACTGATTTAGTAATAGCACAAATAGACCCTAGTGGTATGGATGAATTAAACAATACGTCTACTTACAGTGAGGTTGATTATGTTCCATCATTAGTTGTATTAAACCGCGGCAAAATGGTTAAGCAATACGAAGGATCTAGACAAAAAGACGACATGATTAAATTTTTAATAGCCGAAGGATATTTAAGTAATATAAATATGAATGGCGGTAAAAAACGCGTCAAATCTAAAAAGATTGCTAAAAAGAGTTATAAAAAAGGTGCTAAAAAGAGTACTAAAAAAACAGGTAAAAAGAGTATTAAAAAGGCAGGTAAAAAGAGTGCTAAAACGGCAGGTAAAAAATAAAAGATTAACTCATATCATGTAAATGATCAAAACATTTACATTATATATAAATTAATTAAATGCTTTTAATAAAAAATTGATAAAGGTAATAAACATAATTGGATAGTATAATTAAATTAAAATGCCAGTAATGGATAAATCAGTTCGCCTATTAGACTTCAATATATATGATGAGGTTATAGAAAAGGACACGTCTAGTGGAAGCGATAATGACACGTATCGGGCAAAACGAGATATAAAACGATTTGTGATCCAAATGTTTGGAATAAATGAATTGGGAGAGACATTTTGCTTATATGTAAACGATTACAAACCATTCTTTTATATTAAGGTAGGTGATGATTGGACCATAGATAGAAAGGACGAATTCCTTTCCCATATTAAATCAAAAATGGGGAGATACTATGAAAATTCAATTTCAGAATGTAAGATTATAAAACGTCATAAATTATATGGATTTGATGGAGGTAAAGAACACAAGTTTATATTATTGAAGTTTAACAACACGGCTGCTTTGAACAAGGTAAAAAATTTGTATTACGAGCAAAGTACGAATGGTAGACGATTAATTGACGATGGATATAAGTTTCAGGATACAGAAACCTACTTGTATGAAGCAAACATTCCTCCATTGTTGCGTTATTTTCATATTAAAGAAATTAGTCCGTCTGGATGGATATCCGTTCCATTAAAAAAGGCAAATAGACCGACAAATAAAAAAACATCGTGTAATTTTGAGTTTGAAATAGGACATAAGGACATCATTCCCCTTAATAACAAAGAAACTATTGTGCCATATAAAATATGTAGTTTTGATATTGAGGCCAGTAGTAGTCATGGTGATTTTCCTGTACCTATAAAATCATATAAAAAATTAGCTGGAAGTATCATGGAGGTATATGATGCTGGAGATGATGAAATGACAAAAGGAGTCATGACTAAGATTATAAAAACAGCATTCGGGTTTGATGATTATGAAAATATTGATCGTGTATATCCCAAAATAAAACCATCTATGACTGAATTAAATAAACGTATAGAGGTCTTATTCAAGCAACCTATTAAAGATCTATGTAAGAATAAAACAAATGAAAATACGATCGAGAGTATTTTTGAAAAGATGTATCTAGATGAACACGATGGTAATGAGGAAGAAAATGAGGTAGATAATACAACCTCGTCGTCAGTGTCAAATTATCAGAGTTACAGTAAAAAACTAAAGCCAGGACAAAAAGCACATCACGATAGTAATAGTACAAGTATGACAATTATCGATTTGATTAATTCCCCACTTATGAAACGCGAGGAAAAGGTGGATAATTTAACTACCGCATTCAAGGGAGCAAATTTCCCAGATTTAGAAGGTGATAAGGTGACCTTTATTGGATCTACCTTCTTGAAATATGGCAACGAAAAGCCATATTTAAATCATTGTGTTGTATTGAATACATGTAGTGATATCAAGGACGCGGAAAATACAGAGATAAATACATATAATACTGAAAGAGAGTTACTAATGGCATGGAAAGACTTAATTATAAAGGAAGATCCAGACATTATCATTGGATACAACATCTTTGGTTTTGATTATCAGTTTATGCATATTCGTGCTCGTGAAAACCGGTGTGAAGAAGAGTTTTTAAAATTGTCAAGAAACCACGGCGAAGTATGTGGAAATAAAGATGAGACGGGAAGAATTAACATTGAAGAAAGTAAAATAGTTATTGCTAGCGGTGAACATGATCTACGATTTATAAAAATGACAGGCCGTCTTCAGGTTGATTTATACAATTATTTCCGTCGTGATTACAACTTAACATCTTATAAGTTGGATTATGTTTCTGGGTATTTCATAGGAGACGATGTAAAAAAAATAGAATATGAAACTACTTCGAATAATGTGTCAATAACCAAAATATACAGCAGTAATCTAACTGGATTGGAAAACGGTAGTTATATTAATTTCGAAGAGACTAGTCATTCTAGTGATTATTACAAAGATGGGCAAAAATTTAAAGTATCAAATGTAAATAAACTGCTAGGTACATTTACTATCAATGGGTATGAAACACCGGATATGACTAAACATGTTAAATGGGGGTTAGCAAAGGATGATGTTACTCCACAGGATATATTCCGCATGACAAATGAAGGTCCTGACGAAAGAGCAGTGATTGCTAAATACTGTATTCAGGATTGTAACCTGGTTCATCATCTAATGAATAAGATTGATGTAATGACTAGTTATGTAGAAATGTCCAAAATTTGTAGTGTACCTATCAATTTCTTAGTAATGCGTGGACAAGGCATTAAATTAACTAGTTATATTGCTAAGAAATGTCGTGAAAAGAAAACATTAATGCCCGTGTTAGAGAAGCCAATGTTTGACGATGGTTATGAAGGTGCCATAGTACTTGATCCAAAATGTGATCTATATCTAGACAATCCAGTCGCATGTGTAGATTATAGTTCACTATACCCATCGTCTATGATTAGTGAAAATCTATCACATGATAGTAAGGTATGGACAAAGGAATATGATCTAAATGGAAGACAAATAAACGAAACAGGTGAGAAGGATGATCGTGGCAATTTTATATATGACAATTTGCCGGAATATGAGTATGTAGATGTTGAATATGACACTTTCAACTGGATAAAGAATGAACGTGGTAAGGCTGAAAAAACCCACAGTGGTAAAAAAGTATGTCGTTTTGCTCAATTTCCAAAGGGTAGAGCAATCATGCCATCAATCTTGGAAGAATTGCTTGCTTCTAGAAAAGCAACAAGAAAGCTGATTCCACAACAAACAGATGAATTTATGAAAAATATTTTAGATAAGAGACAGTTGAGTTATAAGTTGACAGCAAATTCGTTGTATGGTCAATGTGGTGCGAAGACGAGCACATTTTATGAGAAGGATGTAGCTGCATCATGTACAGCAACCGGACGTAAACTATTAACTTATGCGAAGCGTGTAATAGAAGAAACATATGGAGATGTTATTATTGAGACTAAGTTTGGAAAAGTTCATTCGAATGCCGAATATGTGTATGGTGATAGCGTAGCAAAATATACTCCGGTTTATGTGCGAGTAAATGGACAATTACAAATCGTTGAAATAGAACAACTAGCTGAAAAATATGGAGGTAATCAATGGACAATATGTACAGAGGAGGGTAAGCAAGACAAGGAATTTTGTGAATTATATGGAATAGAGACATGGACAGACAAAGGGTGGACAAAGTTATGTCGCATTATTCGCCATCAGTTGGCAAGCCATAAAAAGATGATTCGTATTCTCACCCATACAGGTATGGTAGATGTAACGGATGACCATTCACTTTTACTGGAATGTGGAAGCGAAATATCCCCAAAAGATGTAGAAATAGGAACAAAGTTGCTTCACAAGACGCTTGAATATAAAGCGAATAATAATAACACATCCTGTATAAGTAGTGACATGGCAAAAATATATGGTTTCTTCTTTGGTGACGGAAGTTGTGGGGTATATGATTGTCCTAGTGGCAAAAAAGCGTCGTGGGCCTTGAATAATGCGAATGAATATTTGCTGGATAAATATGTTAGCTTGTGTAGAACATGTTATCCAGATTTTGATTGGAAAATATATGACACTATAAGCAGTTCTGGTGTGTATAAAATTGTGTTTAATGGAGATGTATATGGAAATAAAAGCAAGTTTATAGAAACATACCATTCTCAAATGTATTGTGGAAAGAGTAAAATAATTCCAGACTTTATATTGAATGGAACCGACAATATTAGAGAAGCCTTTTGGGAAGGTTTATATGATGCAGACGGCGACAAGGATAAATACGGTTATATAAGAATTGACCAAAAAAACCAAATAAGTGCTGCGCAGATATGTTGGTTAGCAAACAGTATAGGGTACAAGACTTCGATTAATACTCGTACAGACAAACCAAATATTTATAGAGTTACTGCGACAAAAGGTTCGCAACGAAAAGTAGGAAATGCGATAAAAAAAATGATGGAATTAGAATATACAGATTATGTATATGATTTGACAACCGAAAACCATCATTTCGCGGCGGGCATTGGTAATATGATCGTTCATAATACGGACTCTGTATTCTTTACCTTTAATTTAAAAACACCAGAAGGCCTGGATATTCGTGGTCAAAAGGCACTTGAAATCACGATTGAATTGGCGAAAGAAGCTGGTCATATGGCTACAAAGTTCTTAAAGAAGCCTCATGATTTGGAGTATGAAAAGACATTTATGCCGTTCTGTCTGTTATCTAAAAAGAGGTATGTTGGGATGTTATATGAAACTGATCCCAATAAAGGGACACGAAAAAGCATGGGAATTGTATTAAAGCGTCGCGACAATGCTCCGATTGTAAAAGATGTATATGGGGGCATCATTGATATTCTTATGAAGGAAAAAAACATACAAAAGGCGGTGGAATTTCTACAGACATGTTTAAAAAATATTGTCGATGAAAAATATCCAATGGAAAAGTTAATCATAACAAAGTCGCTTCGTTCTAATTATAAAAATCCACGGCAAATTGCTCATAAGGTATTGGCTGATCGAATTGGAAAACGAGACCCGGGAAATAAGCCCAGTAGTGGCGATCGAATACCATTTGTGTATATTGAAACGAAAAATAAGGCGGCCTTACAGGGTGAGAAAATCGAACATCCTGATTATATAATACAGCACAAGATTCGACCAAATTATTCGTTTTATATTACAAATCAAATTATGAAACCGGTGCAACAAGTGTTTGCCCTGGTACTTGAAAATATCGACGCGTTTAAAAGGAAAAAGAGAAATTTTCAAATGAAAATAGACACGCTAAAAAATACAATCGATGATCCAGATAAGTTAATATCCAAAATATCTGATTTAAAAAATAAAGAAGTCAAGGAACTATTATTTGATACTTATATAAGAGAAACAGATAATATGAAGAACAATATGAAAAGTATTACATCATTCTTTGTGTAAAAATATACGCGTATAAATATTACAAAAACAATCTCCAAAAAAATGAAGTATCCGAGCCATTATATGATGTAGAATAGGATTTAAAATAGAGTTGATCACTCTATTTTAAATAATTATAAACCGAGTAGAATAATGTCATTTATGCCAGTCAATCATTTTCAGACGTGTTTATATCGGATACTAATTTATTATTTATGGGTGCTTATAATTTTTTAATTATAATGCTGCTAGCTACATAGGTCGATAATGATATCCACATTGAATAAATGACATTTCCTCCTTCGTTGATTACCCATCGAAATGCGATACAATGAGGGGTTACCGATAGAAATGGTGATAGAAACATCCCATACCATGTAGCTGGAGTACAATAATATATATATAAGTGCGAACAAACATAATGGATAAAAATCCATCCAATGTAAAACACTAATATTGGTTTTATATGAACAATTTGATCCTTAACAAATTGGCAGCAACGATCACACATCTATATTACATTATATAACCTATATATATCTTTAATATCGTTTGTTATACAGTATGTAAATTACAACAATATACAATTATACTAGCATGTAAACAATTGCTTACTATCTACGACGGCTAAGAGCGTTTAACGCATTATATAATATATCAGATTGGTTTGTTGAAGTAGTATTGGTTGAGGATGTACTCGAAGGTGTTTGTATGATATATTCCAAGAAAATATCACTTGTGTTAAATAGATTATTTGAATTATCCACATTACCCAACGATTGAATATGATTGTTCAAGGTTGGATGTAAAGTTGCCAATTGGGATGTGAATGAAGTTATAAAATCCACGGCTATCGAATTTAAATCGTTTTGTTCGCTTGAGTTCTCCATGTTAGTCACTCCCGAACTAGTAACCCGACTAGTAGCATTAGACGATATAGTAGCATTAGACGAGGCAGTAGCGTTAGCACGTGTCGAATCAGCAATGTCGTATTCTTCTTGATCGTCTACATCACTATCGCTGTTATCTACATGATCCTCGTTGTCGTCATTACCGATTGAATTAATTGGTATATTCGGAATATTATTATATTGACGAATATCATATCTACATACGGGACAAAATACACTAGCATTGAACCATGTATTAATTGCTTCCGTTTTAAAACAATGACCACAATGATGTAATCTGGTTATCATGTCATTAACTGTAAATAACTCTTGAGTAATGGAACACATATCATGTCCTATATCAACATCCCATCGTATGAGTTCCGTTGCGTTGGATATTTCGGCAGAGGTAGGCCGAACTATTACGGGTGTCAAATTGTCTAGTCCGGATGGATTAAATGAGTACAACAATATATTTGACAGTAAGCTAGGCAATCGTTCTTCAGTAGTTGTTCTATCGGTTCTATCGGTTCTATTTGTTCTATCGGTTCTATCGGTTCTATTTGTTCTAATGGGTAAATTATTTATAGGGCGTCTTATTAACCTTGGATCAATAGTAGGTTGTCCCGCATTAATAGGCGAATATAGTCTGTCGAAATTTGTATTGCTAGATGGTCTGGGATTTTGTTGTCCGAGTCGAGGTTGTCTAATAGTATTATTACTACCAACCGTATTTATAGTATGCGGTAAACCACGGTTCGTGTGAAAATAAGGTATAGCTGAATGATGTATATTATTATTATAGTTATTATTATGGTTATTACTATAGTTATTATTATTGTCGTGTCTTAATACTTCTCTAATACCCGATTCAATTTGTCGAATAGTATCTATAGTTTGGTTGTAATTAATAAGAGTGTTGTGTAACAATGTATTGTATATATCTAAAAAACTAGACTGTGTATTATTATTATGATTATTACTCATTAAATATACATAGATGCTATATTTAAATATTTAATTTTTTACAATGATAAAATAATTATTTAAATAATATGTCCTATATTACATTAACGTTAACATGAAAGGCGTCGGAACTGGACTCACTGGGTTGGCAAATCTAGGAAATACATGTTTTATAAATTCATGTATGCAAGTACTAAGCCATACATATGAACTAAATATGGTATTAGATAAAGATAATGGAAGTTATAAGAATAAATTATCGGCTCATCACGATAAAAAATACGTGTTAGATTCAAAATTATTGGTTGAATGGGATAAACTTAGACAGTTAATGTGGGAAGAAAATAGGGTATTATCGCCTGGTGGTTTTATAACGGCTATACAATATGTGGCTAATCATAAAAAGAGGGATATGTTTACAGGATTCGCCCAAAATGATCTACCTGAATTTTTACTATTTATCATAGATACATTTCATACAGGCTTAAGAAGAGAAGTAGAAATGGTTATCAAAGGTAAAGCCGAAAGTAATACTGACAAATTGGCGGTTAGTTGTTTTAATATGATGAAAAATATGTATAGCAAAGAGTATTCGGAGATGCTAGATATATTCTATGGTATACATGTGTCTAAAATCGAACAGGACGGTAATATTATGAGCATTAACCCTGAGCCGTTTTTTATAATCGATTTACCGATTGTCATGAATAAAATGACATGTACACTATTAGATTGTTTTGATATGTATTGTATGAGTGAAAAATTAGAAGGAGATAATGGGTGGTACAACGATAAAACCGGTTGTAAAGAAAACGCTGAAAAACGATTGAGATTCTGGAGTCTTCCAACCATTCTGGTTTTAGATATAAAACGGTTTACATACAATGGAAAAAAAATAAAAAAGCCAATTGAATTAGAGCTAAATGAGTTAGACTTGTGTAAATATGTCGACGGATATGACAAGGAGTCATATAAATATGAATTATACGGTGTATGTAATCATAGTGGAGGAACATTGGGAGGCCATTACACAGCAACAATAAGAGTACAATCGGGAGAATGGTATTTATTTAATGACACACAAGTATCAAGGGTGAATTTTGACGGTAAAAACAATACGGCTGGGTATTGTTTATTCTATAGAAAAATAAAAAAAAATAAATAAATAAATATATAGTAAAATGATTTTATCATATGATTCTATATTTGGAATTCCTACAATAGATGGAGATAATCTTAGAGCAAAAAATGGAAGTAATACTACAGGGTTCATGATAAACACCTGGTCCATATTATTATTTTTAATCATACTAGTCTTATTTCTGATTGTACTTTCCAATTTAGGAACAAATGAGTCTAGCTCTATTACACCAAGTAACGACACAAATACAATGTCCATATTGTTAGGTGGCGTGTTAATGGTGGTTTTCTTATTGAATGGATTACAATATTTTTACAATATGAATTTAACAGCCGTATTAACAAATTTGTTCACAGTAAACCCTTCTTTAGACATAACTGTTGATAAGTTAGCATCCTCGGCAGACTTAGCAATTGTTCCTGAAATAACCACGAAGCCACAGGTATATCATATACCGGGTAATAATTATACATATGATAATGCTGAGGCAGTATGTCAAGCATATGGATCACGACTAGCTACATATAATGAATTAGAAGATGCTTATGAAGGTGGTGCAGAGTGGTGTAGTTATGGATGGTCTGACAAACAAATGGGATTATTTCCTACACAAAAGAAAACATGGGATCATTTACAAACGATAGAAGGACATGAACATGATTGTGGACGTCCAGGAATCAATGGTGGATATATTGCCAATAAAAATGTGCGCTTTGGTGTCAACTGCTTTGGATATAAACCAAAAATTACGGATGAAGAAAAAAGCATGATGAATACAGCGCCATTATACCCAAAAACATTGAAAGATATTAAACAAGAAAAGCGAGTAGACTACTGGAAAAGTAAAATACCAGATATATTAATAGCCCCGTTCAACAAGGACGTTTGGAGTTTGATTTAATATGATCACAAACTATTTTATTAATTATTATTTATTATTGTATATGTTATAATAAATAATGATTTTTATTTGTTTTTGCGTGTCATTTTTTGTTTCTTATCTCTCTTCTTTCTAGTTTTAATTGAAACAGATGCTCTCTTGTCTGGAGAAACTAGTTCAAGTAGTTTATCATATAAAGTATCTTCTATAGGTTCTTTGCTATTTTCATATTTGACCTTATGATTTTTATTACCACGCGACTGTGGCTCTATATAGAACAATCCGGCTGGCACAACCATGTCTTTGAATGATTTTAGAGTGGTATTATGATTAACACTTGATTTTAAACCGGCACCTATCTGATAATTACTACCATCAATAGTATTAGTTGTATCCCCGTATATAGTATTTTCTAATAGTTCAGATCTAATGGTGAATCCACCTCCGGTCAATTGGCCTTGCTTATCTGTCAAAAATACAAAATCATTTTCATAGTCAATGCTATCCATATACATATTATGGACATAAATTAATCATTATAATATCGCTTAATATCATTAATTGTTTTAATCTCTCGTTTATCCTTGATGTAATTCATAATTTGATTAACCTTGGCTTCGTCTCCAAAAATTTCAAGTAAACATGTTTCAAGAAAGCGTAATGTTATTGGTGCGGTTTGCTTAACATCGGTAAAGCGTAATTTACCATCCGATATTTTAATAGTAGACGAATTTAGTTTATTACTATTAACGAATGTCATAATGAGTTCAGTTAATGTGTTTTTTTCGTTCCTGATATTCTTAACATCATCGTTTATTTTTTTGATGCGTGTATCCAATTGTACCCATTTTTTTATGTTTTCTTGAAAACCCTCCATTTTACTAATATATCTATCTAAATATTAGTAAAATACAAATATACTTTATTACACAAGTTAGAAAGAGACAATCAATATATAATCAATATATAATCAACTATCTATTCTCAGTAATATTTCTTTCTATATGTCTTGGACTTTGTATTATCAGACATAGTACTACGATGTTTGCGTTGACTACGCTTTTGAAGAGCAAAAAGTCCATATGGAACAATCGCCTCTTTAAGTAATCCAAGAAATCCACCCGTCTTTCCTCTACCCATTCTTCTTTTCTTACCACCAATTAATCCACAACCACATCCTCCACCTCGTTTAACCGATTGTTTACTCATATGTTTTCTACTGCGTCTAGCATGATACTTAGTACGGCGTTTTCCGCCTAACATAGATGCGTTGGGCATAGGCCATCCGCGTTCAGCCACTTGTCTCTCTACATAGCCAACGCCACTACCCATACCAGATTGGTGTACGACAGGTGCTTTATCAGTCATTATATATTTATAACATATATTTTTATTTTCTATAATCGATTATCGACAATATATAATGTGTAATATGACTATGGCTATATCAAATTGGCACTAAAATAATAGGTTGTTCAAAGATAAACTTTTTAAATTGTTACGCAATAATAGATAAAAAATGCCTAAAATTAATAAAAAACTAATAATAACGAATAACAATGACAAATAGATATAGGGATAAATTTCCAGAACAATTAAACTAACAAGTGGTTTAAATAATTCCTTTAATTCTTTTTTTACATCATCTCTGGCTAATATTAACAGACACTGTTCTATCAATTGTTCCCTCATTAATTTAATAATTTATAAAATAATTATTTATTTAGCGTGTTATATTTCATTTGTTTTTTTCTGTCTTCTTCTATAATGGACCAACACATATATATAACGGATACATGCTTTGATTTTACAAAAATTTCTATCTCTCAACCAGTTGCTATACAGGGTGGGTCTTATATTACAAAAATCAAATGCGATAACAGTCCGTTGTACATTCAAACACCTAAATGTTTTACTAAACAAGGTTTGAATGAGACGAGTAAAAAAGCGCATATCGACTTGATGTATTCTAACGATACGGATAATGACACGGTTATAGAATGGTTTGAAAATTTAGAAGCAACTTTAGTAAAGTTAATATATGATAAACGAGAATTATGGTTTCAAAATGAAATGGACTTAGAAGACATTGAAAACTTTTTCAATCCAATAACGAGATCATACAAGGGCGGCAAATTTCATTTAATCAGAATAAATATTCCCAAAAATAAAACAATAAACTCTCAATATTTATGTAATGTGTACGATGAAAATGAAAATATGCTACCTATTGAAGATTTGAACGAGACACATAATATTATCCCTTGTATGGAGGTTCAAGGAATCAGGTTTTCAGCTAGAAATTTTCAGGTAGAATTAATTGGAAAACAATTAATGGTTCTAATTAACAAGCCAATTTTTAATACTTGTATTATAAAGCGTGATACCTCTCATAGTATCACTAATGGTGTTAGTACTGATTATAGTGGTGTTGTTACCAAATCTAACATGGATATTGATATGCTTCCAAAAAATACAGATGATGATAATTCAAAAAACAATACAATACATTTAGAAACTATAACAACAAATGTGATAGATGACACATTAAATGAAAATAAAAGTGAACAAGACCATGACACATCCCATGACCAACCGCAAGAACCAGACACATCCCATGACCAACCGCCAGAACCAGACCAAACGCAAGACCAAACGCAAGACCAACCGCAAGACCTACCGCAAGACCAACAGCAAGACCAACCGCAAGACCAACCGCAAGACCAACCGCAAGACCAACCGCAAGAACTAGAACAAAAGCAATATCAAAAACAACAGCTAGATCAAGAGCAAGAACCCGACTACCATGATGATATTATAGATAACAACAATAAAAGTGGTATGAACAATAATGTAGATATCGACATAGATATAGACATAGCAAACAATCTCAATAATAAAACAGTATCTTTAGAAGATGTATTAAACAAAATAAATGTTAATAGTGTAACATCTAATATCAAATTAAAAAACCCGAACGATGTATATTATGAAATGTACAAATTAACAAGACAAAAGGCAAAACAACATAAAAAAGCATCACTTGTACATTATTTAGAAGCTAAGAAAATAAAAAACACCTATTTACTTGACGATTTGTATGATAGCAACGGTTCTAGCACAGATGAAGACGATAATAGTGATTCTGAAGAAATAAAAAACCACATGAATGATTTTGTCGAAGAACTAACGTGATATACATACCCTGGTTATATGTTAATTGAATAATTAGAGTAGGATAAAAATTATAGAATGAATATGATTTAGTAATTTAGAAGAAGCCATGAATGACTATTAATGATTAATGAATATACCGTTAATTATTAATTGAGACTACTTGTTATTGATAATTCATAATTAACGGTATATGTTTATATTTACAAAAAAATATTTTATCATTTATTTTATATAATGGACTTCGTGAAGAATTTAAAGAAGCTTAAGGTAGAACATGTTATTCTCTTTTTAGTGGGTGCATTATTTTTAATTTTCTTAATTAATTCGTATAGCAACAATAAGAGCGGTCTCGCTTCAGAGCAAATGCGCAGCAAAGACACACAAGAGATGTTTAACCAAGTACACTCTAACTCTCAAGTTGAACCTTCCCAACCTTTAGGTAAAAATGAAACTTACGCATCCGCTACCGGTATGTCGACTTCGTCTCAAGGACTCCCACCGTCTTGTTCTAGACAAGCAGTCGCCGATCCGTCTGAGCTTCTACCAAAGGACACCAATAGTCAATGGGCACAGTTAAATCCTACTGGATCTGGAGATTTACAAAATGTAAACTTGCTTCGTGCCGGTTATCATATGGGTATTGACACTGTTGGAAACAGCTTAAGAAATGCTAACTTACAGCTTCGTTCAGAGCCAGCGAATCCTCAGGTTAATGTTGGACCCTGGAACAACACTACTATTTCCCCCGACACAATGCGTGTTCCTCTTGAAATTGGACAAGGTGGTCAATAAATTTATACAATAATTATTACTAATATAGAATATAAGCGATTGTATTCTACATTATCATGTAGGTAATTTCAATTCAAACCAGTAATAGTGTTTAATAAATAAATTAATATAATTTATATTATATTAATTTATTATAGATGAGGATTCGTATTAACATGTTTGGGTTTATAATACTTTTATTTATAATATTAATTGCGTTAAAAATATACATGGAATCAGATGTATACAACCTGCGATGTATTGTTTCGACCGTAAATGGTAAGAAATTCTGTGTACGCGAAAGAAAAAATCTTCAGAAGGCGTCCGATTTATTAGCAAATACCACAGATAAATTAGACTATTTAGTTCAAAACATGAAGCAACGGTATTCTAATCGTGAGAATGTAAAGAGATTAGTTGACAATTATAATCCTACTACAATAAAAGAAACCTTACCAACTAGCGAATACACTGCGTATAGTGAAAATAAAGGAGAGAAAATAGCATTATGTTTAAACAAAAAAAAACACGACAATGATAATTTAATAGACGCCAATACATTAATGTTTGTAGCAATACATGAATTAGCACATATTATGACGGATGCTATTGGTCATGGTGAAGAATTTTGGAGTAACTTTAAATTTCTACTAGAAAACGCAGTTGAATTAAACATTTATACACCGATTGATTATAAAAAAGAACCAGAGAGTTATTGTGGAATGAACATAACAGATAATCCTTATTACGACCTTTAACAGGCCAAGCAGTATACCTTAACACTATATACCATATACCATCTAACTTGTAATAAATCACACGAGTAATAAATCATACGAGTAATAAATCACACGAGTAATAAATCACACGAGTAATAAATCATACGAGTAATAAATCACACGAGTAATTTAATCTTAGATTTTACTGTCTGAATTTCTCTCGCTTCTTCGTTCCTGATAGTAAAATAATAATGCGGATAAACATCTACATGTATGTCTACTACAGTCCATATACTATTTTTATACTCAACCTGCATATCACGTTGTAATCGCTTGTATATTAAATGATATGTGCTTTTACCTCGGTCGGTTAGTTCGTGGTATGGTTCAAATTTGTAAGACAAATAATTGTCAGGAATGTCTGGGAAATAAGTATCACAATCATATACATCATCTATGTAGGTGAGATATATATAATCGACTAGATTATTCTCCAGGTATTGTTTATATATTTGAGCCCCACCAATTACCCATATATTGTCATAATTGCGTGTAGAGGTATACTTGGTTAGCCGATCTATAGTCTGGAATGATTTAACCACATTACTATTATGTATATCATCGGTTTGTAATGTGTTTGATAATATTAAGTTATCGCGATCCTTTAAAAATCCAGCACTATTCCATGTGTTTTTACCCATAATAACGGCATTGTTATTGTTACCAACAGTAAGTTTTCGGAAATATTTTAAATCTTTTGGTAAATTCCAGGGCATATTATTTCGTAATCCGATACCTTGATTTGTACACATTGCTACAATTACATTAATTGGCATATTTATATATAAAATAATATTTTGATTTTATATATAAATGACTGAGATATTTAAAGTATGTAATTTAACAGATAATGATACTATACAAAATATTACAGTATACTTTGGTTCCAATAATTATACTGATAATTTAAATGAACTCTTTAAAAATAACAATACTGACCCATTGTTCAGTGGTCTATTTAGTGAAGACGAAATTAAAAAAATAACAACGGACAAAATACCAGTTATATTTACAAGTCAATCGATATACTCGGATGATTCCATTGAAACTATTAAAAAGAAGATAATAATCAATTTTGATCAACAAATATCCTTTGATGAAATTTACTTATTTGGAAAACAGATTCAATTGCTGGATAATACCCAAATATACGATAATTTAACACACTATGGTAAGATAACACTTAACAAATATATGTTGTTACAGTTTCTGTCAAATATTAACAATTTTGATATTAAAACGGTACCTGTAAAAGATTTCTATAATTACATTGATATAAATGATTTGAATTTATCAAACAAACAGCATTTGATTGATATAGCTATAGGTCAACATATTATCACTTCAGATAACAAATACAGTTATACAATAAATCCATATAATATTATTAATTACGACAAACAATTAATATCACATGCCGAGAATATAATAACAACATCCAATAAAGACTTACTTTTAAATAGTGGCGTTATATTTAACAATACGATATATATGTGTAGTGCGATGGATGTATATAAATCAATAGTACCTAAAAATTTATCTGAAAAAACAACTACATACATATACTATCCTTTTTTGAAAGAAAAGAATGTTTTTAACATAAGTGATCTTAAAGACAGACAAATTGCCTTGTTAGAAACAAACAAGACTATCATAAATGATCGATTCGTTAAACAGGTTGATAATATAGATTTATTTCACAACATATATGATTCTAGAAAGAACGATTTAAACTACATCGAACAGGGTATTCAATTAATGGAATTTTCAATATCTCAGAATATAGAATATAATCTACCGCTTGATATAATATTTAAACTGATTCATACTACAAAAATAATGCCTTTTATCAAATATAATCCCTCGAAAAGTAAAGAAAATATCTACAGGTTATATTGTGACAAAACAGCAAAAAACGGTAAAAAAATTCCTTACTTGTCGAAAAATTTGATATTTAAGTTGATGAAGACAATCGGCGTATCAAAACGCGTATCATGTTATATAGAACATAATACAGATGATGGACCGGTTATTCCTATAATATTGGATTTTGACAACTTTGCGAACATTTATGTTAAAATGGAATTTAAACAAACATACTCTATACCGGCGATTGAAAAAATAGTCCAATCCGCAATAAATCCAGTTATAGATATCGTTCAACAATATTTGAAAAATAGCGGTTATAAAATGAATACATTCTCAAGCTTTTATGATACTAATATTGAAATAATGAACATGAAATATTACGCTTATATCGCTATTGAAAAAAATATTAATTTGAATAATATATTAGGATGTGTTTCTAGTATGTTTAATGTTGTTGTTGGGGAATTAAAAAATGGAATTGTAATGCGATATAAGCGTGTCTCTAATTTTAATGAGATGGATAATATGGAGGCATTTATTGTTGAGTTACTGAATAATACTTCTCAAGAGAAAGATATAGTTACGGCATTAATTGAAAACTTTCAATTAAAAGAAATAGACGCTCAAATGAAGATAGCAAGCGTATTAAATAATATACAGGTTGTTCAAAACTTAAACAAGAAAAGACGATTACGAATAAAAAACAACCCTGGATTTTTAACAAAAATAACACAAGATCGATTTAAACAAAACATTATGATAGAAATGGCAAACATTAATAATATATTTTATATGGATTCTATACCTATTTATTTAGATTCGCTGATTAGAATTACTCAGAAACCGGATACTAGTCGTGTAGAGGTTTCTACTATAGATTTATTGTGTAAAACACGAGTAATAGATGATACGGTTGAAAATATAAAAGAAGTTGTGGCCCCATCTGAGAGATCGTTGACAGAAAATATACCAGTAGCAATAGTGGCTCAAGATTTAGCATTTGGTGACGCCGCTGCTAATATCAGAGAAAAAAGTATAAATGTGTTGGATTTTATGTTTGATGATGACGAAGATGAAAACGAAGATAAAAACAAAGATAAAGACCAAGGTCAAGATAATACGGATAGTAATCAAAATGAGAATGATGATGAATTTGAAATAGAATATGTTGGCGGAAATGATTCACCAGTTTCACCTGGTATTGACGTAGAATTAGACGAAGATGATGACAATGCCTCAATTGACGTTGATATGGATGAATCCCCTGGTATTGATATAGAGTTAGACGAAGAAGATGATAACAATGCCTCAATTGGCGTTGATATGGACGAATCTCCTGGTATTGATGTAGAGTTAGACGAAGAAGATGATATTAAAATACCATCTCCCATCAAGGAACCATCTCCCATCAAGGAGCCATCTCCCATCAAGGAACCATCTCCCATCAAGGAACCAGAAACTAAAAAACAAGCAGTGAAAAAAAAGGTAAAGCTACGCATAATTGAAGACGATGCCGATAACAACAATGAAAATGTACAGATGGATATTACCGGTATGAAAATAGCCGATCCGAATCCATTTTTCACATCTATGTATGATAGAGACCCATCATTATTTTTAACAGAGTCTGATGGTAAATATAGTGCTTATTCACGAATATGTCCACGGAGCAAAAGAAGACAACCAGTTATTCTCACAGACGAAGAGAAGGAGAGAATAGATAGAGAACATCCTGGATCATACGAACACGCAATTAAATATGGATCGAGTCCTGACAAACAGTACTGGTATATTTGTCCACGATACTGGGACTTAAAGAATAACACTAGTTTAACGGAGGAAGAGGTAAAAAGTGGTAAATACGGTGGTATTATTCCACAAAATGCAAAGACTGTGCCGCGAGATAAAAATATTTGGGAATTTAATGACTCCGAAGGAGCAAAACCAATATATCATCAAGACAAGTATGGCAATTATGTTAACCTTTATCCTGGATTTTTAAAGGAAGATGTACATCCTAAGGGTTTGCGGGTGCCATGTTGTTTTAAAATATGGAGAAATCCAGATGTTGTGGTCGCACACAAACAAGACATAGACCAATATATTATAGGTCCTGATAAATTTCCATTAGAATCAGGTAGATTTGGATACTTACCCGCAAGCATTCAACGGTTCATTCAGTCGGACAATAAAAAGTGTCAGGTTAGTAATGTAAATACCAACTTAAAAAAGGAACATCCGTGCTATTTAAGAAAAGGCGTAGAAAATAATACCAATAAATCGTTTATAGCATGTATATCAGATATTTATGGTGAATTAAATAACAATACCATATTGACAATAGATAACATGATAGAAGAAAAATTAATACCCGTATTAACATTAGACAAGTTTGTTAGATATCAAAACGGTAATTTAATTACTTCGTTTAAAAGTAAAGATACCAGCCCAATAAAATTACAACCTATAGAGATGAGCGAGTATGTGAATTCAACAATATATAAACAACTATATGATAAGAATCAAGACCAGTTGAAAGCGATATTAAGTGCACATACCAATTTTAAGGAATATCTACGATCAAGTAATTCGGTGGTTCATTACGAATACCTATGGGACTTGATCAGCGATCGTAATGATAATCTATTTAAAAATGGATTAAACCTTATCATACTCGAACTTCCATTAGACGATACAACCGCTAATATAAACATAATATGTCCAACGAATTTTTATTCGATTAATAAATTCGATCCCACCAAAGATACAGCAATTATGATTAAGAAATATGAATATTTTGAACCCATATATATAGTTATAGATGAATCAAAGACAAACATGACAAAATTAGTTACAACAAAAATATATGATCCTAATTTAATGACAAAGGTTCCCAATTTAAAATCAATAGCTAATACGATTCAGGACATATATCAGTCAATGTGTAAACCGTTGGCTAGTATTACTAATATCGCAAGTAAATACAATTTCAGAGAGATCAAGTTTACTAGAAATCACACTCTCGAGAAGATGATTGAAATATTAAAGAAATATAATATACAAATTGAAAATACAGTTGTAAACTATGATAATAAAGTGATTGGATTGAATATCCGTGCGAATGAAAACATTGGATTCATCCCGTGTTTTCCGTCAGGAATAATGACCAACTATCCAATAATCACAATGAACGAGAATATAGAGTGGAAAACGTTTGAAGACACTATTCTATTTTTAAATAATATTAGACAATTAACCGAAGGAAATATATTATGTAAACCAGTTGTCAAAATAATAGATTACGGATTAATCGTTGGTGTTTTAACAGAGACCAATCAATTTATTGAATTAATTGAGCCAGAACAAGATACAGATATTAGCATAAAATATTCAATAGACGATGAAAACTTCCACACGGTAAATAAGGTAGTACAAACGAGTAAAAACCCAGACAGGAAGCGTATTGAATATATTAAAAATATACGGTTGGAAACGGAATTATATAATTCGTTTCGTAATAGATTAAAAAAAATGTTTAATGAGTTCAGCAATAAATCAATTCGTGATGAAATAGAAGGTATATCAAAGTCACCATATATGGTGTATCATCTTCAATTAGAAAAGATCATATCATTAATTAAAATAATAATGAAAGACGATGTCGAATTTGTTTTGGTTAACAAAACAACCATACAAAACATTGAAGACAACCTGCGCGAAGGAATAACACTACTAATTCCAAAAAATAATTTATTGAGTAATTTGGATAACGAAAGTATATATTATAGTAAAATTTCAGACGAATTAATTAGGTACAATCGTATTAAACAGTTCATGTTTGAACCTAATATATATTTATCGTTTAGTGACATAAAATATAATTTAAATGATAATGAAATAATCTTATTACAATCCCTATTAACAGTTGACTATTTTGATAATCTTATACCTGATAACAAAAGCAAGTATATTACATTTAATACATATGATACAGTACAACCAAATATAACACAAAAATATGACAACGAATATGAAAAGCCGATTATATTAAAGAAAACCGGTAAACGATTAAATATTATTAATGATACAATTCAAAAACAAAATACAGGGGATGATTTGACAAGTAACGATATAATATCTCAAACTGAAAAAGTAGTAGAAAATCCAGTTAAAAACAAGAAAATCGTAAAAAAATTAAAACTTGTAGAATAAAAACATGATATCTGGTAGAATAAAAACATGATATCTGGTATAAAATGAGTAGAGAAATTTCTCATCATTACTAACTAATACTTTCGGATTCACTCTCGTATAAATCAGTGTCATCCTCTAGATCAGTTTCACTAGTCGATATTCCATACCCAATAGTATGATAATATTCTAACTCATTATCATTCTCTTCATTTATGACAATAGTATCATCATTGCTACTATTGTCGCCCCCCTCATTTTGTACCTGGTTTATAATATCGTCCCCCTCATTTTGTACCTGGTTTATAATATCGTCCCCCTCATTTTGTACCTGGTTGTTTAAATTAAGCTCACTCATTGGCGGTACGGAACTATTATTACGAGATATACCATTATAATGTACACTAGATGTGACTGGTGTAGTCTGGTGATATTTGTCCCGTATGATATTATTTTGTGTTTCTGTAAATACATAATTATTGATAAAAACAAATAGTGCTTGAACGTCTTTAATTGTTATATAGGTGTTGTTAGTTCTATTGAGAAGGTTATTAATTTTTAATGTTTTTCTATTATCAAACTCACAAAAATAAGAATAATTATTATTAATAGACGGTATATAATCAATGTAAAATGATCTAGAATTCACACAAATCATGGAAGGAGGTGGTATATAGGATGGAAATTTAAAAATAATATCATCTTTATTATGTGTAATGAGACTAATATAATACAATTTTTTAATATTACAACATACCATTTTCCGTCCAAATAATGTATTATTCCTCTTTAATAATTTTAATTTGGCAAATAATCTAACTCTATTTAATAATCTAATATCATCTTCATATGAATACCTAGCTAATAAATATAGTTTGATATACGGATTAAATATTTCATGAAGTCTACTTTTGGGGAAGTTCGAATCTATATGTAATAGCTTATTTAATATCATGGTATTATTATTGTAATATAGGATCATTTCTAAAATATATTTGTACTTTTGTATCTCAGACAAATTGTGACAATTTTCTATAATATAATCCTTAATAATAAACTGGTTATATATTTCATAATTTTTTAAATTAAAATTCGCCTGAAAAAAACGAGAAAATAATATTGGCATTGGAATTTTAGAATTAGATATAAAAAAATATATATTATATAAATCAGTTTTTTTAAATGGCTTGTTGTTCCATGGATTTTTTATCAATGTAGGCTCTGGGAAAAAATTCACATCATACGACAATGACGCGTTAATTATGCGTATCAAATCTGATATTGAAAAAATATATTTTGTATTTTCATGAATAATATCGATCTTCAAAGATTTATTGTAACTAGATAAATCACTAAAGTTGAGATCTAACTGAGTGTCTAAATATCGTTTACTTTTAAATAGTAGTACTCGTTTGAATTTTACGAGTGATAGATATAATGACTGAGCCTTACAAAATAGATCTAATAATTTATTTCTAGAATATTCTGAGACAATTGAATTAAAAATAAAATTTTTAAGTATGAAATATTTGAATTCAATAAACTTGGCATGGGTTTCATGTATCTTGGATTTGGGTGTATACGAACAAAAACGATTTACAAATAAGTCTATAATAGCCTCGTCGTTAATATGATATTTATTTATAGAATGACTTTTAAATACATGTGATATTATTTGTTTATAAATATTCATGTACTATTACTTATTATATTGTTTATTATCTTTATACAATAAACAATATGTTATTATACCTACCCATATACATATTCATCTAAAATTCAATTTCGTAATCATCGTCATCTCCTAAGTCAACCTGTTTTATATTAATAGCATTGTTATTAATAGTAAGATTTTTAATTCCGCAATATAATTCACTACTTTGACCTGGCTCATCGTGATCCAATACGGATCCAGTATCTTCTTCTTTATATTCATCGGCCTCATGCTCCATCATACCATTAATATCAGCCAATACCTGAAAAGCAGATGTACCAAAATAACCTTGTTGTCCACACATTACATTAGCGGATACACCTCGCATAGGGTCTAATTCAGCATGTCTAGCTGCCTTTAAGAACATTTCAGGCGTCTCTTCAAATGAGGCCTTTGCAATAGGACCAATATCATCATTATTAATTCCGTGTCTGAATATAGATATCATCTTCGATTTATAACACATTCGGTCACACAACATACTTAAATGATGGTAATTAATATAAGTACTATCAAACTCAATAACTTCAGTTAGTTCTGTGAATATCGCATTTCTAGCAGCTTCAATTCCAAATGTACGGTAAATTTCTTGAATATCATTACTAACTGTTTTAGATGCGTCTATAAAATCGAGACTTAAAATCTCAAGTAAATTTGTACCTACCGTGTCTAGTACCCAACATTCACGCTTGTTATATCTGCCTTCTTCGAGGATAACACTGTCCGTAATTTTTCGCACAACTACCTTTGAAATATTCTTTACTCCACTCAAAATAATATTGTTGAGTAGATTGTCTTGAAAATTCTTCAGAATATAGATTTGGTCTGACTGATCTAATGAAGTTGTTTTATTAGCCTTTTTCTTACTAGTCATTACATTATTTAAACGAAGACGGAATATTAATTTATCAGAATTATAATCAGAATAAACACACTGTACTTCGTTTTCGAACGAATTGTTAATAGCAAAGTTAATGTCATCCATAGTAATGTTTTTATCAAGCATAGATTCTTTATCCATCTCCATTCTAATTATCCACTTGGATTTTGCCTTAGAGTTAGCTGTATCATACCCGACACAATCAGATACTAATCTTTCAAACTCGTAGTATTGGGTAAGAGAGCTGATATCGTCTTCTATTAGACTATTTAAATCATCTGGATCAAAACATATTTCAACAGAACTTACGATTTCCTTCATCTTGGTATGTTCTATTTCTGAAATATATTTTTGAACTGATTCGCGACTTCCGTCTTGTTCTTTTGGTAAATAAATAGTAACGGAGGGATTTTTAGGATTTTCAGACAATGATAATATTTCTTCAATTCTGGGTACACCACGAGTTACATTTGACTTGGACGCTACACCAGCAAAATGGAATGTATTCAAGGTCATCTGGGTGGTTGGCTCACCGATAGATTGTGCGGCTATCATACCAACCATCTCACCTGGTGCGACCAATGCGTTTTTGTAAACGCTCGTGATCATTTCGAGTAATGAAATTACAGACTTTCTATTAAATCGTTTAACAAGTAGCAATTCTTTTGGTGATAAATAATAATAGTAAAGTACCTTAAATAATTCAGTAGGTGGTGCGTAATAAATTTGTTCAAGTTTGTTAAAGTTGTGTTCTATTAATTGAAATACTTCAAGTGGCGTGATATCTACCATTGAATTTTTGTTGATATGTTGTAATCCTTGAATATTACTAATAATAGTCTGAAAGGATACTGGGATGTGGACCATTTTACTATCAGTATGTTCAAATATATTGCTAACAATTTTTTCACGCAGTTCAATCATGTAATTAATATAACCTTGAGTTTTTTCAATCAATTTAGAAGTTTGTTTTTCCATACGAATTACGGCCCCCTTGGTGTATGTAATCATAAAGACATTATTATTGTCTTTTTCACTGGGAATATGATAATGTACATATATTTCTTCCAAACTCATGGATACTAATGGTAATAACTGATTTTCAACTCGAACTGTATCGACCCCGTCATCGCCATAGCTAAACTGAACAATTCGTTGTTTATTATTACGAACAGTCATGTCATACTCCACTTTCAAGTCTTCAAGACCTTTAATAAGTCTTCGTTGAATATATCCAGTCTGGGATGTTTTAACAGCAGTATCAATTAAACCAACGCGACCACCCATGGCATGGAAGAACAATTCTTCAGGTGAAAGACCAGAAATGAACGAACTTTCGACAAACCCGCGCGCTACAGGTGAATCATCATATTTGGTATAATGAGGTAAAGTACGGTTTTCAAATCCATATGGAATGCGTTTACCGTCAACAGTTTGCTGTCCTAAACATGAAATCATTTGTGAAATATTAATATCACTACCTTTTGATCCAGCATTTACCATGATTACAAACCGATTACCCTTTTCTAGACTTTTGCGTCCAATCTTACCTGCTTCATTCGTGGCATTATTAAGAATATTTGTTACTTGTGTTTCAAACTCTTCTTCGTTTGTTTTACCAGTTTTGTTTTCAAAAATGCCAAGATGTGTTTGATCAATTAAATTTTTAACCTCCTTCTTCTTATTTGTAATTGTGGTGGCAATTTTCTCATTAGTAGACTTGTCCGCAATTAAATCACTAATACCGACACTAAAACAACTAGTCTTCATATATTCAGTTATAACATTTTGTAAATTATCTATGAAATCCGCCGCAGCCATGTTTCCAAAATAATTACATACTCGTTGTAACAATCCTTTTCCCCCAGAACCCAGGACCCCCTTTTCAAGTTGTCCTCTAATATATTTTCCACCAACAACTTCAAACACATTATTGGATTTATTGTAATCTTCATCATCTCCAAATAACTTTGTTTTGTATTTCATGGTAATCGGAGGCATGATTTGACTTAAAATATCAAAGCTAGAAATTTCCTTGTTTTTCTTCAACAAACTCGTATTTATTTTATTAAAAGCCATTAATAAATTCATGGCAGCTAGCTGATCAAACTTTATATTTGGTCTTGTAAATCTATATGCTCCAAGAAGCGAATCTTGGAACACACCGACAATAGACGCATTATTCGCTGGACTAATAATTTGGTATGGCACTGCTGCCAAATTTTTCAATTCTGCCTCGGACTCTTCATCCTGGGGCATGTGTAAATTCATTTCCATTGTTCTTCTATGTCTCCATAGAAGCCGGACTATACCTTGTGCCTTATCTGGTTGATTAAACCTTCATTTAAGACCCGTAACCGTCTAGTCTCTGAACCTTCTCCATATCCTATCATAACGGACTTAGGAGCTTGGCTGCGGATTGTCTAATCCCCATACTTTTTTACCATTGGGTACGGCAATTAACCGTGTTCCCCCATTATGTTTCCATTATGGGGTGGTAGTATAGGGCTCTAAAGAAATTCCCGCAATTTGGCTACGTTGCCATTCTTTCAATTCTAATATAAATTTTTTTGCTCTAATTATTGTTTCTTCTATTTGTTCGTGTTTTCCTACAAAAGTTGTGATTCTTTTATTATTAATGACGATGCGAACATATTCAGTATTGTTCGTATTGTTTTTTAAAACACGAACATACTTATCAACATCATCATCAACAATTACTACATGTTTAAACCGGTCATATTTTTTTGTTAAATGTTGTTCCTGTACTAATTTCATTCTTTTTTCACAATTATCATTGTTACTATAGAATGACTTTAACTGTTCGGATATTAACTTTTTGGTATAGTCACTTTTTGGCTGAGGTACATATATTTGGGGTGATGGAATTTCAGTGTTCCATATAAAATTACCACTAATATCAGTAAATCCTCTTCCACCATCTGTTAAATTATAGCCATTTGGATATTTAGAATCATGTTCAATTATGTATTGTTTTTCAAGTTCATTTAATTCATTTACTTTACAAGTATGAATTTTTTCACAAGTAAAACATTCTTCTCCATATTTCTTTAAAGCATAATTCAAATATCTTGACTGATTTTTTTTACTTGAATTTGCTTCGTGTATATGATCTTTGAACCTTCCTAAATATCCAAATGGCCTATATTTATTATGATTTAATCTGTGACTACGTGTTTGACCAATATAATGTTTTCCATTTGTAGTGTTTGTTATTTTGTATATTTCACCAACAACTTTGTATATTTCATCTTTGTTTAATATCATATTCATATTGATATTGATTATTATTATTAATTAGAGCAATTTTTTATTTTTATATTAGTTTGAAAGAATAACTAGATGATTATATTAGTAATATGTACCTTTACATGGAATACATTTACTAGTAGACTTTACACCGTTTTCCCCAATAAGTATTATCTACAACTTATTGAGCGGTCACCTGTTGGGGACAAAATCTATCCCCATCAAAATCGGCATTGTATGGTTTGGTGTCAGCTACATTCATGCGAAAGGTATCACCCTTATACATGATAACTGCTATATGACACATCATACTCATTCTATGAAGGGTCGGTTGTCTGTTAAATAGAACCCCGTCTCCATCCAACATATGACGATGAACAATGTCACCATTTTCTAGTTGGATATTTTCTCGGTCCGCATATCGAAGAGTAATTTGCTCACCATTCTTTTTCTCCAAGATCTTTGCACCAGGATGTTCGTCTGGTCCGTTTCTAACCATCTTAAGTAGAAATTTCTTATTCATATCATTTACAGTTACCGGTTTTGTAATGTTTTTGGCTACTTTAAGAGGAATACCTAATTCGCGGATGGACAAATTAGGATCTGGCGTAATGACCGAACGAGCTGAGAAGTCAACACGCTTACCCATTAGATTTCCTCTAACACGCCCACCCTTTCCATTCAGTCTTTCTTTAATAGATTTGAGAGGACGACCTGATCGCTGGGCAACAGATGCTACACCTGGAATCTTATTATCAATCTGGGTTGCGACATAATACTGAAGAACTGTGTGCCAGTCATCAATAATATTCGCATTCGCACCTTCTTGTAATTTTTCTTGAAGTGTTTTATTTGCTTTAATGATGTTTACTAAAATATGACTAATATCATCTTCACTTCTTTGTTGACCGTCCATTTTAATAGACGGTCTTACAGCAGGAGGTGGTACTGCCAATACCTGACATACCATCCAATCCGGTCTAGAAAACACTGGACTAAATCCCATAAAATTTACATCGTCATCTGAAATGCGACGGAATATTTTTATTACTAATTCTGGTGTTAGTTTCATATTTAATTTGTCCTGATCATCCTCGTTATTTAATCCATTCACATTATCCCATTCAGCAAACAGTGTAGCTAGACCTTCTTTTTTGATTTTTTTGGGTTGTAAACAACCACATCCATCGTCACTGTCTTCACCGCATCGCATAACTTTACTGGCTAACTGAAATACATAATTCCATCGTTCATCTGCGTTTAATTTAAGTGCTTGTTTGTAATTTTCCTTGCTAATCTTTAACTTGCTGCATTTAATACATACAGATCGTAGTATTTTCATAATAGTATTTAAATATTGGATGTAAAATACCGGTCTGGCCAATTCAATATGACCAAAATATCCAGGTGTTTCCATATAATCAAGACCATCTGTTGGACAAATCAAACCAGGCTCAAGCACACCCATTCGCGGATCAAATAGACCTCCAATCACTGGTTTGTTGTTTATATATGTGTCTCTAGATGTGATTTCGGCAACAGATCCTCTACGAATTTCATCTGGACTTAATATACTAAACTGTATTCCAATTATTTTACAACTTTTTTGTTTAGGCATTGATTCAGTCGAAGTTTGTACCATGCTTCCTTATATTATTATATTATATTTAACTTCTTTTAAAACGTCAATTTTATTAATAAATATAACTAATAAAACCTGAAAATAATAAATAAAATTGAACTTAAATATTACAAAATATGATTTAATATATTCTAGGAAAAATGCCTTCTCAAAAGGACAAGACTAACCAAAAGCCAATTAAAAAGAGGTATCATACACGATCCTCTGTGGCCCAAAACAAAAAATTAAAGAAAAATGTAGATTCGGATGACAGCAATGGCGAAGATGATAACAATAGTGTTAAGAGTGATAGTGATACCGATGATGATGGTATGGACATGCATGAATACAGAAAATTTATAAGCAAGATATTTCCATCTAAATATATGACAAACAAGCTTAACAAGGAAGACAAGATGCTACAGAATATCAAAAATAATGTTGAAGCTGATAATTATACAGCAGATGATGAGGATGATGATAATGGCGGATTTTCAGTAAATGAAAACAAACCTGAATCGGTTAACGCTAGTAATAACAAACTAGCCAATCGTTCTAAACGGTTAGCTAAGACAACAAAGAAAAGTAACCAGCAATTTATAGTGGTTGGCCCAAAAACAAAAAACGGAAAGAAAAATAAGGTCATAGTAGAGGAAGATGACGAGGAAGAGGAAGATATAGAGTATACGGATGAAGATGATGAAGATGAAGAGGATGAAGAGGATGAGGATGAGGAGGATGTGAAGCGCAGTAGTCGTCGCCGTCGCAATATTCGTAATGCCGAAAAGGCATTTAACATCATATTTACTATTGGTGATCCATCACGCAATGAAGACGAGGATGATAGTGAATATGAGGACGAGGACGAGGATGAGGATGAGGATGAGGATGAAGACGAGGATGAAAACGAGGACGAGGATGAGGACGAGGATGAGGATGAAAGGTCTGATGGCAATCAGGATACTACATCTAATGCAAATATAGAAGAAGAAACTAGAGTTAAGCAGCAAGAAACTATTGCTAAAATTCGAAAAACATTTGAAACTATATTGGAGCAAGATGCTACAAATAAGATTGCCAAAGATGGATTGAAAGATTTGGAATTAAAAGAAAAAAAGTTACAGCGATTATATGATAAACAGATGAAGAGTCAAAAGGTGAAGAATGTTAAGAAATTTAAGAACTTGGTAAACAAGAAGAATTTGTTAAATGATTACAAATTCTTCAAGAACAATCTTACGGTAGATGAACAGCAAAAGGTAATTAGAGAGGTAGAGGAAATTAATAAAATCAACATTGTTCAAAAACCATACCGTTTAACCCTATTGGAATCAGATATTCCAGTTCATCTCAAGTCTATTGCTTTAAATAAAATAGCCTCTCTTCGTTACATGGAGCCAGGAAACGGTGAGTATTATAAAATTAAAAATTGGGTAGATACTTTTATGCAAATCCCATTTAATCGTTATAAACATTTACCACTCACTATTGATAATGGTATTGAAGAATGTCACGAATATATGGCAAAATCGAAACAAATGCTGGACGACGCCGTGTATGGATTGAATGATGCCAAATTACAAATCATGCAAATGATCGGACAATGGATTGCGAATCCTAATGCGATAGGTACAGCTATCGCTATTAAGGGACCAATGGGCACAGGTAAGACCACCTTGGTTAAAGAAGGTATTAGTAAGATTCTTAACCGTGATTTCGCGTTTATTGCTTTAGGTGGAGCTACAGACAGTAGTTTCCTTGAAGGTCATAGTTATACTTATGAAGGTAGTACTTGGGGTAAGATTGTAGACATTCTGGTAAAGACAAAGACTATGAATCCGGTTATTTATTTTGACGAGTTGGACAAAATTAGTGATACACCAAAAGGTGATGAAATTGCTGGTATTTTGACACATCTCACAGATACAACGCAGAATAGTCAGTTTCATGACAAGTACTTTTCCGAAATAGATTTTGATTTGAGTAAATGCTTGTTTATATTCAGCTATAATGACGAATCAAAGGTAAACCCAATCTTATTAGATAGAATGTATAAGATCCAAACCATGGGTTATGAAAAGAAAGATAAGCGTGTTATTTCTAAAGATTATCTTATTCCCAAAATTGTAGAACAAGTAAACTTCAAACCAGATGATATTATCATTCCAGATACGACAATTGATTATATTGTTGAGAATTATACCCAAGGTGAAAGCGGTGTTAGAAATCTCAAGAGATGTCTGGAGATTATTTATACGAAGCTTAACTTGTATCGTCTAATGAAACCAGATTCAAACTTATTCGAAAATGAAATGACATTAAAGGTGGAGTTTCCATTTACAGTTACTACTGAAATCTTAACAAAAATTATAAAACGAGATGAAAATAATAGTAATTATTTATTCAAGACAATGTATGTCTAATCGTAATATATGCTACAAACTGGATGTAGATTACAGTATATGGATAAATCATATACGGTAACATCATGGTAAACTAATATAAACACATTACCCCTACTTATACTACTACTAGTAGTTATTCCTAATTCATCTATACGATTATTAAGAAAAATGGCTTCTTCGATGATTTGTGAATGTAACCTAAATGAAATAAATTTTTTACTGAATTTAAAATATGAAATTAACAACCAAAATAACAGTATACACCAAATGGTATTATCTATGTATTCACAACATTCGGGAGATACTCAGTCTTTGCGATACAATAATGATCACTCTAACATATCATACACTTTATTAGAAAATATACTTAATAACAATAAACGATCGTTAGTGAGTATAGAATATGACTTGATAAGAATATGTAAACATAAAATAATAGAGGATTACATCGAATCTGGAATAGATAAACCATTGAAAAAAATACAATATTGTGAAATATGTGAATTAAACATGTCCGATGTTTAATATTCGGCGGGAGCCATGGTACGATTTCCACCACGCTCATTAATATATGTCACTTGCTCTTGGGTGATACAAGCACATCCGCTACTTGAAGTGTAGGTTGAAGGACAACACTCGGGCTTAAACTGGTTGTCGGCAAACATGAACATTTGTCCTTCCGGTAAAGGTACAGTAGTTCCTTTATACATAGCATAACGGTTTCGTGCTTCAGTGTAACCCATTTTGTCGGCATATTGAATCGCCTTGTTTGTCCAACTATTTACAACATCATTTCCCATTGTATAGTCGATGGTGGCTCCAATTGTTTGCATACCTTCTAATAAGCCAACACGGCTACACGAACATAATAAATGACATCCTAAAATAGCTCCCAATATTAGGCAAATTACAACAACTTCTACGCGCATAGGTAATCCAAATAACTTAAACTCCATATTATTATATATAATTTGTATATAAAAATATATATTGCTGTCATTTTATTCCTTCCTAAATTCCTGGTATAGACCTAGCCATTTTTTTTAGAATCATCACTTGAATTATATATACCATTATTCCCGGGATGGCTATTAGTATAAACATTACCAATAAGGGTATAGCAAATGGTAAACCAAATCCAAAAGGTATCGCGAAAAATATCGTTATAAGTGTTGCTATACTTATGAGTATTGCTACAACTATCTGAATAATTGCGCCTATAGATGCTCTTAATGTGTCGTATACGCCTAATAAAGTAAATAATCCGGCGGTCATAATTCCTTGTGTTTTATTCACCATATCCTTTACTTTAATTAACATTGTTTGAATCGGTAGGAGGATATTCAATGATCGTCCCATGATATCTTGAGATACCGAAGATAACGAATTTCGAATGGAATCTAGTACACTTCGAATTGCTTGAATAGATTTACTAATTGCTGTTAAAGTATTGTTTATAACATTTACTAAATAATAAAATGGTGCTAAAAACACTCCTGCTATATCCACTAGTATGCTTTGAATACAATACTTGAAATTTTCTGATGTAAAATCAAAGGCACTCATGTTTACCGGAGGATTAATCAGCCCAGCAAATGGAATAACGCCTGGTCTACATCTTTGATTAACCCAATCTGCTTTTAAGGGTTGTATATTATTATATACTTGGTAATATGATATTGCTATGAAAAAAAATAATATAATAATAACAGTCATCCATAGCGACCCTCCGTATTTTTCTAAAAAACCGACCTTGTTATATATTTTATTTATAGTCGTCGATATACTATTATTAATCATTTATAATTTTATAATATATAGATATAATTATATCTTTAACTTGCCCATAAATCTCACCATTTGTCCAGGGGGTCCATTCCACGATGATTGCATTGTCATAACGGTGCCTTGTAAAATATACATCATAGATGCCATTATACCTACTATTTTACTCATCATGTCCTTTATTTTAATAAGCATAAACTGGAATTGGATTAATATGTTTAAAAAAACACCAAATATGTTTTGAACAATGCTAGTAATAGAATTCCTGATTTCATTTATAAATGATCGAATTGACTGTACGGAATTCAATAGACCACCCATTGTATTGTTAATTACAGTAGTTAAATAGTTGAGTGGTTGTAATAAAACACCCATGTAATCTGCCTGCATATTTTGAATACAATATGTGAAATTTTGACCGGCGTCATGACCAAATGTCCCCGCAAATGGCATAACCATTGGATTACATCTATATTCCGGCCAGTTGTCTTGTACTTTCTTAATCCCAACTGCTAAAATATTGTAAAAATATAATGCAGCAAATACCAAAACTATAAATATAGATAAAGTAATATCACTGGATCTCATATTACTTTATAATGTTATTTTATTCTAATGATTTTATTGAAAGGATTTTATTGAAAGCAGTTTATTGAAAGGATTTTATTGAAAGCAGTTTATTGAAATGATTTTATCCTATGAATAAACTTGTAAATTACTTATTTCTTACACGAGGATGCCTTTCTGGATTTCATTGCCTTTTTGGATTTCATTGCCTTTTTGGATTTCATTGCCTTTTTGGATTTCATTGCCTTTTTGGATTTCATTGCTTTTCTGGATTTCATTGCCTTTCTGGACTTCCTTGTCTTTTTTATTCCACCGCTCATACAATTCCAGGTTTGACCATCCGGTATTAAACCTGAACCACCGGATCCACAATTTCCACCAGCTTGTATCGTAGCACCTGGATTACATTGAGGTCCTTGACACACTGGATTTTTCAATGATTCAGCCCCGATACATCCATCACATACAGCATTCGCCTGAACCGATAATGCACTACTATTGGCACTCATACTAGAACCAGTTGGGGTTTGATTACCACTCGAAACCGGCGCACCAAGTTGTGTAAAAGACGGTACTTGTACATTACCACCACGATATGTTCTCCTATGTTTTTTACACTTACATGACTTACTATGACGTCTATACTTTTTACCTCCACTATGAGTACCATTCATGTTTTGTTGTTTTGCGATTTGTTGATCACGATATAAAATCGCATTTTGTGCTGGGCTAGAAGCACCTGGTAACATAGGCATAGTCTCTACTGGTATTATTCCATTATCCGTATGTGTTTTTACTAGTTCGTGTGGTGGCAATAGGTTATTCATAATACAATATAGAATATATCAAGAAAAAGTTTAAAACGAAATATATAATTGTATGTATAATTATGAATGATTCAGAGAGATTAAATCTACAAAAAATGATCAAGGCAAATGATAGTGAAAACAATACGCACATGATACGCAATTTAAAACATAGTACTAAGATCAAAGATGAAGTTGACTTACTTTTAAAGCTCAAGGTTCAATATGTAGAATTAGCTAAAACAAACCCAGATGAGTTTGATAGTATTTGCGTAAACCAATGTAGTTTTTTATTTAACAATTATACTGATATATTTAACAAGGTGAAAAAAGACGAAATGAATTTAACTATACTACTACGATTGCTTAATGTCTTACATTCAATTGAAGATGGAGCCGTTGATCAACATGAGGGTTCTTTCGAAGTGGGTAAATTATTAAAGGAAATATATATCGACAGTGCTTTAAAAAAGGCCGATAAACTAAATCAGGAAAATGATCAAGATGTAGATGTAAAACCTATTATTGAAAATATTAAATGGAGTGACTATAAAAAACAAACCAACATTGTGTAAATATGAAATATGTATACATAGAAAAAATAGATGAGCATAATATTTAAAACGATACTATATAAAAATATAAATTATTATTATTTAGTATGTCATATACATTATTAATTGTAGAATCACCAGCAAAATGTCAAAAAATAGAGTCATATTTGGGTACTGGGTATAAGTGTATAGCAAGTTTTGGGCATTTCCGAGAATTACCAGGTATAAAATATATTGATGTGGATAATAATTTTAAACCTAATTTTCAACTCATGGATACGAAAACACAACAAATAAACAAAATGCGAACTATGATTAATAATGCCTCGGATGTTTTAATTGCTTCTGACGACGATCGCGAAGGCGAAGCAATCGGATTCCATATAATCGATACATTTGGACTACCAATGAATACAAAGCGTATTGTATTTCACGAAATCACAAAGGATGCTATTTTAAAGGCGGTTCAACACCCTATCACTATAAATATGGACCTAGTTCATGCTCAACAAGCACGACAAATATTAGATGTACTAGTTGGATATAAAATTAGCCCTATATTATGGGAACATGTATCGCGAAATACAAAAACCGGACTATCTGCTGGTAGATGTCAAACGCCTGCTTTACGATTGGTATATGATAACCAAAAAGATATAGACTCCTCTCCTGGTAAAAAGGTATATACTACAACTGGATATTTTACTCAAATGAATTTGGCGTTTACATTAAATCATAGTTTTGAAATTATTGGGTTTAATAGCACTGAAATAAATACAATGGAGCAGTTTCTGGAACATTCACTTGAGTATAGTCATACATTTAATTGCTCACTCCCGAAACAAACTATTAAAAATCCACCTACTCCGTTTACAACCAGTTTATTACAGCAGCGGTCATCCAGTGAATTGAATATTTCACCGAAAGAAGCAATGTCTATATGTCAAAAATTGTATGAAGCTGGTTATATCACATATATGAGGACAGATAGTACTATATATAGTAATGAGTTTATAGAGAAATCGGGCACATACATTACCGATCGTTATGGTAGTAAATATGTACATGAAAATATACATCGACTTGGAGTTAAATCAAGTGATAAACCTAAAAAAAAAAGTAAAAAGGCTGAAAGGGAGCCAATAGCACAAGAAGCACATGAAGCAATCAGACCAACAAATGTTACTGTTGACAAGATTGAGGATTGTTCGTATACCCCAAGAGAGAAGAAAATGTACAGTATGATTTGGTCTAATACTGTGGAAAGTTGTATGAGTCCGGCATTATACTATTCAATTAGCGCTAAGATATGTGCCCCGGCTGAAAAGGAATACAAATATAATAGTGAATTAGTCGATTTTCCTGGCTGGAAAATCGTAAAAGGATACGACAAGGAAAACCCCGAATACCAATTTCTACAAGCCATCAAAAATAATAGTATAGTAAATTATAACAAGATCTTGTCCAAGGTTAGTGTAAAGGATACAAAATCACACTATACTGAAGCGAAGTTGGTTCAATTATTAGAGGAAAATGGTATAGGTCGTCCCTCCACATTTTCGAGCTTAATTGAAAAAATTCAAGAACGAGGATATGTTAAAAAGGAAGATGTAAAAGGGAAAAAAATGAAATGTATCGATTATGAACTAATTAAAGATGAACTAACTGAAATTGAAACGGAGCGGGAATTTGGGAATGAAAAAGGCAAGCTAGTAATACAGCCTACCGGCATAATAGTATTAGAATTTTTGTTGAAACATTTTGATAAGCTATTCAGTTATGATTATACTAAAAATATGGAGTCGGATTTGGATATTATAGCCAAAGGTAATAAAGTTTGGTATAATTTATGCGAGGAATGTTTACATGACATTCATACTTGTTCAAGTCAATTGAAAAGCACTGACAAAGAAATAATTCGATTAGATGAAAATCATGTATATATGATTGGAAAGTATGGTCCAGTTATCAAACAAGATATTAACGGGACTACGACTTTTCTACCAGTAAAAAAAGATCTTAACCTGGAAAAAATACGACAAAACGAATATAATATTGATGACATGGTAGAGTTGGAGCCAAATAATAGATGTGTTGGTAAATATAAAGGTAATGATGTTATATTAAAAAAAGGAAAATATGGAAATTACATTGAATGGGATGGAAATAAAAAATCACTAACTGGGATAGAAATAGATTTGGACAAGGTTGAAATTTCAGATCTTATTCCTATTATTGAAGATACCAAGCCATTAAATACATCTATTGTTAGATTTATTAATAGTGATATTAGCATTCGTAGTGGTAAATATGGTAACTATATTTATTATAAAACTCATAATATGACAAAACCTAAATTTATAAAATTACTTGGATTCAAATCAAACTATAATACTTGCCCTAAAGAAGATATTGAAATGTATGTACAAAAGAATAGGTAGGGTAGGTAGGGTAGGTAGGGTAGGTAGGGTAGGTAGATACACAATCCGACTTATCAATAGATCCCGATATTATATAATATATAGTTCGGGTGGTACACGAATTTCGTAGTCACGAGCTATCTCGTCCTTTAATAAATGAAATGCCAGCGTAAAATTAAAATTATTGTCTTTGAACTCTACTAATCTTCCATCGTGATACCTGAACTTGAATTTTAATTTTCTTACCTTTTCTAATGGTGGAAAATACTGAGATATATTTTGTAAAAACTTGGTTCTCGAATCAAAGACCAATGTACCGGGTGCGCTGGTTAATGGTATTTTAGCAAATGCGGAATTAATTTTACCATTATAGTCATTATTATACATATTATTCGTCTTCTCTGAATATGGATTTAGTTCGGCCATTGTATTAAACTTTTCCATTTCCATATAGATAGCATTGTCACCTGTTATAGCAGTCGACATTGGAGCTGAAATATAATAAGCATGGGCAGTTTCTCCTATTGGTAAAATAGATGTATTTGGTATTAACCATTGTGTAACCGGGCTCGTATAATTAAAGGTTTGAGTCTTATCAGTGTATATTCCAGTATATTCTTCCTTATTAAAACCTAAAAAAAATGGTAGCCCCCAATTAGCATAATGATTCCATACTTCCGGTTGTCGTTCACTTATGGATGCTTCACATGGTACTATGTAAATTATTTGTTCTTGAAATTTGAATATAAAATCGTCAAATGTGTTTCCAAAATAAAAGCGTTGTCCAACACTATCATAATATACTTTAAATCTATCATACGATGGGCTAATTACTCCAGCGCTAATTAAATATTCGTTTACTGAAAGATTCATAAGCGTCTGGATTTCGTTTGCCATTTGTTCAGGTGTGTATGAACCTTCATGAATTGTAATATAGTATGGTGTATCAATCGCTTGAGCTAGTGCTAAGTATTCTTGTATATTTGTAGATACTTTAGGCTCTAAATAAAAAGATAACTTTGTGTTTTGTTGATTGTTACTAAATATATATTGATTATTAGGTAATCCAATTTCAACTAATCGCACTGACTGTATGTTTGTTAAGGCTTCTGGTAGTTCTATTTCAAAATGGTTACTTTGCGGCCATTTCTGTATATCACGATCTTCGCTGTGTATAGTAACTAACTGTCTATCTAACATATAAGTATTTTGTCTTCTAATTAATTGATGTTCATTATTTACATTATACTGAGGAAATCTACTCATTATAATGTAAAAAGAGAAATAATTTATCTCATAACTCTTCAATACACCTTTGGATATTTAAGGGTGTACGACTTTGATTATGTATTTAGAACCAGTATATAGAACCAGTATATGACTGGATAGTATATTGAAATCCGCACAAGATATGAAAAATAAAAAATAATAATATAATCTATATGCCAACAAAAAAACAATATGGAGGAAACGATCTTATTAATACAAATACTAATATTAATACTATTAAAAGAATACCTTATGATATAAAGATTTTTTCAATCATGTGCATATTGGGTGTAGTGATACGCGGTATTTTTATGATAATTGGTAACGATATTGCTACATCTACCATATGGAGTTATGGTTTTAGTATATTGGCCTTGTGTGGTTTACTAGCTAGTTCGTTTGCTCTATCCTCCAGAAATAAAGATTCTAATAGCTTAATTGGATTTTTCAAAATTATACTTAGCAATGCGTTGCCTGTCGTGTTACTTATAGTTATTATGTCATTAGTGTTATATCAAAACATTCATTTTTATAACCAAATAAATGATAACAAAGTTCCGGATGAATATTTCATGTATTCTAAAATCACATCATTTCTTATATTAATTCAAATTGTTGTTGTTCTAAAATACTTGATGGATATATTAGGCGGGACGAATAGTAATGGTTCTACAAATGAAACCAAAATGATGAACATACTTGCTGGTGAGTTATATAATATTAGTTTCATATTTACGATTCTCAATCTTGGATTTATAGCTATATTACAAGTCATATTACAGTTATTTTCTACTGGGGGTTAGGTATATGTAATTTTATAAGTTAATCCGTATTCATTGTCATTTTCCCATATTCCAGAAATTTTTAATATAAATACAGTCGTTGAGGTTGAGTTGAATTTGGAGATTGAACTTGTTAGTGTGTTAGATTCCATGTCATCGTTATATCTAGTGTTTGGGTATAGTTTAATTACGCCAGTTATCAACGCATCATGTATAATATTCTTTTTCTTTTTATTGCTATTATATTTATCTAATATACCGTTTTCTATATTATATATGTTGTTCAGTACATTATTATTGTTAACATTATTAATATCATATGTGTGTTTTAGTTTTTTAAAATATACTTCACTTGAAATTAAGTTGAGATCTAGTTGTAAGTATAATCCGTTTAATATAATAATCGAATTGGAATATATTAGTTTTATAAACACACTATTTTCCATAATTGTATTTACAATCGGTTCTATGAAATATATATTATCTACATTATATTGTGAGGTGGTTAATACGATGTTCATTATGTGTTATTAATTTATATTATTATACCTTTATTCTATTTATATGTTTATATATATCTTCAACAGTGTATATTCAATAGTGTATAGTGTATATTCAATAGTGTATAGTGTATATTCAATAGTGTATAGTGTATATTCAATAGTGTAAATACTTGGACGATAATATGTGTATCATCCAAGTATATCCGGCATTTGACAAAAAAAGATATAAAGATTCGTTGTAATTATTATTAGTATTGACATGAAATTTTTATCTACCCATTTTAATGATTATATACAAAATTATAATAACTGTTCGCTTCACCCATCGTTTAAAAAAATATATTCAACCTTTCCAAAAGATTTACATGATTTAAAAAACATCATGTTTTACGGACCATCTGGGGTTGGAAAATATACACAAATGTTAGCATGTATTAAAAAGTATAGTTCGAGTGATTTAAAATATGAAAAGAGATTAACATGTGTGTATAACAAGAATAATTACTTCTTTAAAATTAGCGACATTCATTTCGAAATTGACATGGCATTGTTAGGTTGTAATGCTAAGCTACTATGGAATGAAATTTATATTAATATTAATGATGTATTGTCCTCTAGAACAAACAAAACTGGAATTGTAGTATGTAAAAATTTTCATAAAATACACAGTGAATTGTTGGATTGTTTCTATAGTTATATGCAAAACAATAATACAGCTACTAATATTATTTATATTTTTCTAACTGAAAGTATCTCGTTTATTCCTGATAATATAGTAAACACATTCAATGTGTTGTCTATTCCAAGGCCAACAAAAACATTGTATAACAAAATAACTGGAAATACTAACCAGTCTATTAAGATAGACGAGATTTATAACATCAAAAATTTAAATACGAATACTAATCCGATGCAATATAATATGAAAATATACATCGATCATGTATATGGTATTATACTAAACCCAGGTTCAGTCAAATTTACTGGATTTCGTGATATAATTTACGATATATTTATATACGATATTGACATTAATTTTGTCATTTGGGAATTATTAAAGAAACTAATGGATGATAAAAAATTAACTACGACAATGGTATCCGATATATTTATTGAAATGTTTACCTTTTTACAATATTACAATAATAATTATAGACCTATTTATCATATAGAGAAATTTTTATATAGTATAATAATTAAAATACATGGATTTCAATGAAGCATGTTTAAATCTACAATTGAATGCTCCATTCTCTCAAACTGAGTTAAAAAAACAATATCGCATACTATCTTTGAAAAATCACCCAGACAAGCATATGCCAGACAATGATGGATTTTATGATAAAAAATTTAAAACTATCAATGAGTCTTATCTATATTTAACGACATATATGGAAGAGTCAGACGGGCTACCAGTTAATGATGATAGCTATACTTCATTATTTGATGGTTTTCTCTCTTCGTTTTTTTCTAATAACCAGAATGAAGCATATAAGGTAGTCCAGGATATTGTTAGCGGTTGCCATAACTTGTCTGTTAAACTGTTTGAAAATATGGACAAGGATACTGCCATTCAGATATTCGAGTTTATCAACTGTTATCAACATGTATTATATATATCTAGTGAAACGATAGAACAAATCAAAAATATTATCAACAATAAAATAGAGAATGACAATATTGTATTATTAAACCCATCCCTGGATGATCTCATTCATGATAATATATACATACTAAATTTTGAAGGTCAAAAATATTATGTTCCATTGTGGCACGCAGAAGTATATTATAAACATAATGGTAGTGATTTGGTAGTTAAATGTGTACCTGATTTACCTGATAATATCTCTCTGGATGTTAATAATAATCTAGTAATTAATGTCACCTATAGTGTAAACGAGTTGTTAAACAATGATATTGTTTCCTATAATATAGGTAAAAATGTATTCCCTATCCACACGCGCCATCTTTATATTAGAAAAATACAGAAATATACTCTTGTAAATAAGGGTATTTCTATAATTGATGATACAAATATATATAATAATAATGTAAAATCGAATATTATATTCATAATAACAACAATGAGCTGAGAAGGATATACCGGGTAAAGTAAAAAATGTATTACAATAATGATGTCAATATTGTAATACATACATATTTTGTAATACATCCATATTGAATAAAAATAAAAATTGATTAAACATATGTCAATTAAATATTGTATATCAAATGAATACTACTATTCCTAATAGAATGGCAAAAGTATCGAATAATAACTCTGATGAGGTTGAAGAAAATGAGGCAAAGTTGTATCAAGATGAAAATATTTTCATAATCAATAACAATTGTATAGACGAGTTAAGTAAATTAGGAGATAATACCATTGATTGTGTAATAACAGATCCGCCATACTTTATTGACAAATTGGACAACACATGGTCGTCGTCTGCTATAAAAAATGATAAGAAGAATAGTCATATTAAGCATCTACCAAAAGGAATGAAGTTTGACAAGACTCAAGTGAAAAATCTATATGATTACTACCTAGAATTGTCACGATTATTGTTTGAGAAAATGAAACCGGGCGCATATTTCCTATCCTTTTCATCCCCACGCCTATATCATGCGATCGCCATGGCGTGTGAAATAGCTGGGTTTGAAATTCGCGATATGATAAATTGGACTTACACACAGTGTATGCCGAAAGGTATGTCGATGAACCATATTATACAAAAAATGGTAATACCGGATAGTGAAAAAAAACAACTTATGGAAGAATACAAAGATTATAAAACCCCACAAATCAGATCATGTTTTGAACCAATTTGTGTTGCGATGAAACCACTTGGCAAATTAACATTTATTAAAAACGAATTACAGTTTAAGACTGGATTGTTAGACTTCTCGCAAAAGGTTGGAAATAATAGTGATAGAGTGCCTGCGAATGTAATTACTACGGAAGAATATAATGATCACTATGATAAAAATTTCCTCATTTCAAAACCGTCCAAAAAAGAAAAGGGCGAATATAACACGCATATTACAGTTAAACCAATGGAATTAATGGAACATTTAATCAAGCTATTCAGTAAAGTCGGGTCAACTGTAGTTGATCCATTCCTAGGAAGTGGTACAACCGCGGTAGCATGTATGAATACAAATAGAAAATGTATTGGTATTGAATTAAACGAAGAATATTATAACATTGCTGTCGCAAGATGCGCCGATGCTGTATAAAAAATAACTGATAATCTAAACTACCATATTACAAACTACAATTTAGCTAATTGTAAAATTTACGCGTCATTTACCTTATGCGTAATACACCAATCAATTGCCCAATTTTTTACTTGTACCATCTGTGTTTCGGTAAACGGGTTTTCTCCATTACTTTCCATTTGAATTAATGTAGTAGGTGTTGGCATTTTGGTTAGTGTATCTATAAATATATATCTGTCACGATATTTGGCCTGAATAGGTGGCTGTAAAACCAAATTGTTCTTCGAATTATCATCCGATTCAGGATTTTTATGGCCAAGTTCCCAGTTTCCATTTGGAACATCACAATAATCATTTTTTATAGTTGACTTGATTTTTTCGATTTCTATATTTAATTCTTCTTTCGATATCCCTTTTCCGAAATCCTTTCGCATTTTATGTTTATTGGAAAGAGCATACGGATAACAGATATAATTCTTGCCTCGCTCGTTACTGGTTTGAATACCCCATTGTTCATGTTTATTAAATAATTGGATACTATCTTTAGTTGGAATATTAAAGTTATTTACAAAAGCATCGCAATCTTCCCTCGTCCAATAACCTTCTGGATTATGAAGCATAATGTTAAGCGCCTTGCCATTTCCAGATTGAATAGTCGGTGGTTTTAGATTATGTTGTGTAATAAAACTAATGAACTCATCTGGATATTGACTAGGTAAAGTTGTAATAGATGTGATATCAATCCTAATCATATACTCTACTATTGTTGATCGAATATAATAATAAATATATTACTTTGTGAATTCAATTTTTTTTGAAACAATCATGTATTCTATTTATTCCTATTTTCTCTCTACATAAACATTATAATAGTATAATAGTTATCTTCAGGTATGTAGACATGGTTTGTATATGGATCGTATGTGGTTAGACAATTGTATTCTATTTCATATATTTTATCGCTGTTTTTCGCGGAATCGACCAACCAAAATATGGATTTCCGTAAATCCGTTGATAAAAACGGTGATTTGCCTTGATATCAAGGCATGGATTATAACCGATTATATAGAGAGATGTACTACATGATGTAAGAAGACCACTACATCATGTAGTGGGTCTTTTGTAGTGCTTTTTTCTTGGTTGTATTAGATGGATGTAGGTAAATTACATTTTACCTATTTTTCAATTTGATTTTTCAATTTTTAAAATTACACACAAGGTTTTTGTGTTGTTTTTTGAAAATAGGATTTTGAATTTGAAAAGTGGTGAAAAATGACATGAGAGCATAAAGGTAAGGATCCATTTTTATCATGGAACACTTTGTGATTGTAAAAAATAAGTATTTATATATTTAATATGAAACTATTTAGGCATTTTTTAATGTTCTATATATATAGAACGATTTAGAATGAATTTCATGCCAAAAAATGCCAAGATTTTTCATTGTGATTATTGTAACTTTAAATGTAGTAAAGAAAGCAATTGGACACAACACTTATTAACACTGAAACATATATCTAGAACAAAATTCAACGATTTAGAACAAAAAAATGCCAAAACATGCCAAAAACAATATGAATGTCATTGCGGTAAGACATATACTGCACGGAATAGTTGGTGGTACCACAAAAAGAAATGTATACTTACGACAACTATATCAACCAATAATACAAATAATAATAATATGCTTCATGAAGCGGATACTGGAATTGTAATTGATAAGCATACAATCATGACTATCTTACTACAGAACAAGGAAATGATGACAAAAATGATGGAATTTATACCTAATATGGGGTCAGGTAATAATAATAATAATAGTTTTAATACTCAAAATTTCAATATCCAAATGTTCTTGAATGAGCATTGTAAAAATGCTATGAATTTGACTGATTTTATTGATTCATTACCTATTACATCAGATACATATGATAGTACCATTGAAAACGGATTGACCAAGACGATAACAAACATGTTAGTCAATGGACTTAGTCAGTTAGATATATTAGATCGTCCGATTCATTGTACTGACGCTACTAGGAAGACATTATATGTTAAAGATCATAACACATGGGAGAGAGATAATGAATTACTACATATTCTTAAAGGAATAAAAACACTCTCTATGAAACAACGTACAATGCTTAATAAATGGCAAGATGCGAATAGAGGATGGGATACGAAAGATAATCTACAATCTCGAATGACGCGACTAATATACAATTCCATGACATCCATAGAAAATGATGACAAGGAAACCGGCAAGATCATAAGAGCAGTTAGTAAAAATGTATATTTGGATACAGATACAAAAAATCAATTCAATCAACTTGAATAAAATATACACATAACATATAGTAGTAATCCGCATATTTTATTGCGGTTTTTGACGGAATCGACCAACCAAAATATGGATTTCAGTAAATCCGTTGATAAAAAACTGTCATTTGCCTTGATATCAAGGCATGGATTATAACCGATTATATAGAGAGAGGTACTACATGATGTAAGAAGACCACTACATCATGTAGTGGGTCTTTTGTAGTGTTTTTTTCTTGGTTGTATTAGATGGATGTAGGTAAATTACATTTTACCTATTTTCAATTTGATTTTTCAATTTTTAAAATTACACACAAGGTTTTTGTGTTGTTTTTTGAAAATAGGATTTTGAATTTGAAAAGTGGTGAAAAATGACATGACATCTTAATGGTAAGGACCCATATTTTTTTATTATAAATTTGTTATTGTAAATAAAAGTATTTATATATTTAATATGAAACTATTTAGGCATTTTTTAATGTAACTCTAATATAGAGTTACAATGGATACCATTTTAATGCCAAAAAATGCCAAGATTTTTCATTGTGCTTCATGCGACTTTACATGTAGCAAGGAAAGTAACTGGAATATACATACACACACATCTAAACATAAAAACGGGTACATTGGAGTTACAAATGATACCAATTTAATGCCAAAAAATGCTGAAAAATGCCAGAATACTTTTGTATGTCAATGTGGAAATACATATAAATTCAGACAAGGTTTGTATAAGCATAGAAAAAGTTGTTTGGTACTTCCAGATGATAATAATCAAAAAAATATCATTACAAATACTCATAATACAACTATTGAAAAACATGATATAACCCATAAATTAGTAGAGCTAATCATGTCAAAAAACCAGGAATTCATAACGGAATTAGTGTGTAATATGACACAGTCAAATAAGGATATTATGGAAAAAATGATGGAAATTATACCTAATATGGGGTCAGGTAATAATAATAATAATAATAGTTTTAATACTCAAAATTTCAATATCCAAATGTTCTTGAATGAGCATTGTAAAAATGCCATGAATTTGACTGATTTTATTGATTCATTACCTATTACATCTGAAACATATGATAGTACCATTGAAAATGGCTTGACCAAGACGATAACAAACATGTTAGTCAATGGACTAAGCCAGTTAGATATATTAGATCGTCCTATTCATTGTACTGACGCTACTAGGAAGACATTATATGTTAAAGATCATAACATATGGGAAAAGGACAATGAATTACTACATATTCTTAAAGGAATAAAAACACTTTCTATGAAACAACGTACAATGCTTAATAAATGGCAAGATGCGAATAGAGGCTGGGATACGAAAGATAATCTACAATCTAGAATGACGCGGCTAATATACAATTCCATGACATCCATAGAAAATGATCACAAGGAAACCGGCAAGATCATAAGAGCAATTAGCAAAAATGTATATTTGGATACAGATACCAAAAATCAATTCAATCAACTTGAATAAAGTATACACATAACATATAGTAGTAATCCACATATTTTATCGATGTTTTTGACGGAATCGACCAACCAAAATATGGATTTCAGTAAATCCGTTGATAAAAAACGGTCATTTGCCTTGATATCAAGGCATGGATTATAACCGATTATATAGAGAGATCCACTACATGATGTAAGAGACCCACTACATGATGTAGTGGGTCTTTTGTAGTGCTTTTTTCTTGGTTGTATTAGATGGATGTAGGTAAATTACATTTTACCTATTTTTCAATTTGATTTTTCAATTTTTAAAATTACACACAATGTTTTTGTGTTGTTTTTTGAAAATAGGATTTTGAATTTGAAAAAGTGAAAAAAAAGCGTTTTACAGCATTCAGCTCTCATTTTCATTTTGGAATATTTTTATTTGTGATTGTATTTTTTTCGTATTTTATCGAATTTTTATCAAAAGCATTTAGATATAAAATATACATTCATATATATGAAACAAAATGAAACAAATTTTCCGCCAAAAATATCCAAATTATTTTACTGTAATGATTGCTCCATACGATGTAGTAAAGAAAGTGATTTTATTCGACATTTATCCACTAGAAAACACGAAATGAAACAAAATGAAACAAAAATGAAACAAAATGAAACATGTTTTTCGCCAAAAAACGCCATCCAGAATAAGGTAAGCATGATGCCAGTATATGATCAAAATATACAAAATAAGGTTTCAAAAACCAAGAAAAATGGCGGAAATTCAACAAAAAACGCCGTCAATACAATGTATGAATGTGAAAAATGTGGATTAGAGTTAAAAAGTCGTACTACATTATGGCGACATAGAAAGATATGTTTGACTAATCAATACAAACATACAGCTACCACACATTCTGGTGCACCGACTCACATGATAGAATCGTCTAGTAATTATGTAAGTAGTACTGATTTTAAAGAAATCATCATGTTGATGATGAAAGATAATAATGAATTTCAAAAATCATTTATGGATATACTACCTCATATACAATGTGGTGTGTCTAACAGTCATAACAACATAAATACAAACAGTAATAATACTAATAATTTCAATATCCAAATGTTTTTGAATGAGCATTGTAAAAATGCCATGAATTTGACTGATTTTATTGATTCATTACCTATTACATCAGATACATATGATAGTACTATTGAAAATGGATTAACCAAGACGATAACAAATATGTTAGTCAATGGACTTAGCCAGTTAGATATATTAGACCGTCCGATTCATTGTACTGATGCTACTAGGAAGACATTATATGTTAAAGATCATAACACCTGGGAGAGAGATAATGAGTTATTACTTGTATTGAAAGGAATAAAAACACTTTCTATGAAACAACGTACAATGCTTAATAAATGGCAAGATGCGAATAGAGGATGGGATACGAAAGATAATCTACAATCTCGAATGACGCGGCTAATATACAATTCCATGACATCCATAGAAAACGATGACAAGGAAACCAGCAAGATCATAAGAGCAATTAGCAAAAATGTATATTTGGATACAGATACCAAAAATCAATACAATCAACTTGTATAAAATCTGACTAATGAATGCTTCCTATCATTTTACATCATCCCGACTTAGATGATGTAAAATGATACAAATAAAAAATGAGTAATAAGCGAACAACTTATTACTCATTTTTATGTTTTTGTTCTATAATAATAACATTTGAATTTGTAAAGACGCGATTTTTATCATGTATGATTCGATATGTAATTATATGTTATGTGTTTATTTGGTATTTGTATGAAATCTAGACCTTCTTAACAATCTTCTTCACGATCTTCTTCTTAGCAGGCTCTGATGAAGATGTCACAACGGCAGCGGCTTCTTCAACTGCTTGTGTAACAGTTGCCTTGACATTATCTTCATCGTCCGAATCTTCAACTGCTGTATTGATCTCATGATCCGAATCTTCCTCTTCAACCTCATCATCTACATTCTGCGTTATTAGCTTCTCCTTGTCTTCAGGGGTAATGAATACATGACAAGTTCCTCGCATAGTTGCCTTGGGCTTAACAATGCCCTGAAACAACTTCCAGGTAACGCCAAACTTTCCATTTACAAACCAAAGACCACCACAAAGGACAACCAGCGCGACATGCGATCCCTTGATAATCATGTCCTTAGGCGTTTGTAGTCCTCCATCTGGGTCTGGGTAGATCGCCTTTTGATTGACATCATATAGTTCAGTCTTCCATTCGCCTTCCCAAAAAGGAACCTTGACCATCAAAGTAGGAGATCTGGTATAGTCATGCTCTCCGGTATCCTTGTTCTTAGGATACTTTAGCATAGGAGTCCACAAAGCATCAACCGTGTCCTCGCTCATCTTGGCCTTACCAAACCAATCCTTGGAGTTTGCGATTGCGTCTGCCTTAATTCTGTTTTCAAATTCAATCATATTATTTAGGAAATTAGTAGTCTCTGTCTTGGCATATTCCTCGCTAGGAAACTGAAGAGCCATATCATATGTTACACGCCCACTCTTTTCATCGACATGCTCATTAATACCCCATGTTAGCATAAGAGGGGTTGAAATATAAGTAGCACTGTTACTTCCGCTATTAAGAATACCAACACTCTTACCGCCTCGGGCATCAACCTTTAGCTTAGAGTACTTGATATCCGAAGAAGCAGAGAAATCAGCGCCAGAAAGAATAGTCTTAGAACCAGTCATCTTGTATAGTATACTATATCATATCCTATATTCTTTAAATCAATTTTTTTTATATAAATAATAAAATAAATAAAATACATACAGCATACCTGGTGTAATATATATTGTCCAATGTTATATATTACATCACATTTTAATTCAAAAATATCCAATAGTGTAATTACGCCAACCTCAAAGAAATAGAGACTGACAATATAATATCCTAACTAGACTATGTCATATAGATAATAATATAAAAAAAAATTATCATGATATATTAATGAGTAAAAATAATACGAGGTTATTAGGTAACAAACCAACGCGTACATCATTATATAAAAAACCGACAGCTGGTAAAAAGGAGGAAAATTTGTTAGCAAACGAGTTTAAAATCGTAACAATGAGTAATTATGATCATATAAATACCAATGTTTATAAATTATGTCAACTCAAAGAAATGTGTAAGTATTACAAATTAAAACAAAGTGGTAATAAGAATGAACTGAAAGGTAGGCTATATGATTATTTAAGATATTCTCTCTACGCAATTAAGATACAGAGATTATTGAGAGGATATTTATTGAGAGAATATATACATGGGTCTGGACCCGCATTAAAGAATCGGGTCTTGTGTGTGAATGACACTGATTTTGCGACTATGGAACCATTGGAAGATATAGTATATAATCAGTTTTATAGCTTTAAGATACATGATAGTGTATATGGTTGTGATATATATTCTCTCAATCAATTGGTTAACAAATATAAAGAAGATGAATGTATTCGCAAAGGTTATGAAATCAAAAATCCATACAACAGAGAGATAATACCGATAAATATAATATCAAATTTTAATCGGTACTTACGGTTAGCAAAGTTGTTACGGATTCCACATACGATAGTATCTGAAGAAGAACAAGTCGATCCAAAAAAGAAAATGGAAATGAGAATTATAGAATTATTTCAATATATCAACGAACTGGGGAATTATGCTGATAGTACATGGTTTGTTAATTTACCAAGACACATGTTAGTCTTATTTATTCGAGAGGTATATGATATATGGAATTATAGATCTCAATTATCGCCCGAAATGATGATGGAAATAGTTCCTAATCATGGAAATCCATTCATGGGTATGTCATTACATTTAGCACAATCACAAGGTGACGATTTTTTAAGAAATACGGCATTAAGAATTATAGAATATTTGGTAAAATCCGGACATACAACAGAAAATAGATCATTAGGGGCATATTATGTATTGGCTGCACTAACTTTAGTAAGTCAAGATGCTCGAAACGCACTACCATGGTTGTATCAATCGGTCGCCCATTGAAAAAATACGCGTTTTTTATTTTAAATTAATAACATTTATAATAAATATTTATGATGATAACCCATCATAACATTATTATATATATAATGCGTAAAAACACTTAAAAAGATATATCGTATTAGTGTATAATGGCAAAGAATACCAAGACACCCACCACCACTTCCACCAAGACTGCTTCCAAGACTGCTTCTGCTCAAGCAGTTGAGACACCCGCCCCTCTCGTTGAGGCTGCCCCCGCCGTCGCGGCTGAGACAGCTTCTGATGCCGCTGTCGAGGGAGTATCCACTATTTTCGGTCAATTCACTGATTTCATGGCTAAGCTTCAAGCAGTGAGCGCACACATGTCTTCTCTTCGTACTGAGTTCAGAAGCCTAGAGCGTCAAGTTACTCGTGACCTTAGAGCTGCTGCCAAGATCAATCTCAAGCGCAAGCGCAAGTCTGGAAACCGTGCTCCTTCTGGATTTGTTAAGCCTACCCTTATCTCCAATGAGCTTGCTGCGTTCCTTAACAAGCCGGTCGGAACTGAGATGGCTCGCACTGAGGTGACCCGTGAGATCAACGCATACATTCGTGAGCACAAGCTTCAAGACAAGGAGAATGGTCGCAAGATCATTGCCGATAAGAAGCTTGTTGGTCTTCTCAAGCTCAAGAAGGGCGATGAGCTAACCTACTTCAACCTTCAAAAGTACATGTCTCCTCATTTTGCCAAGGCAAGTGATAAGGTGGCCGTTGCTACTGTTGCTGCTGTTTCTGCTTAAAATATTTGTAGTACATCTATAATTGTCAGATCATTTCTTTGACAATACATATAAAATAAAGCAAACAAGCAAACAAGCAAACAAGCAAACAAACAAAAATAAAAATAAATTAAATGCTACCGCGTTTAATGAGATGGTTAATCCATCTGATTAAATAATATGTTTCTTTTTAGTCAATATAATCGATTATTAGTCTACAAATAAGAAATTTTCTTTCGTCATGATCGTTTTTAAATTACTTAAATTAACAGGACCATTCACTATCTTTATATTTTCGTAGTTTTTATATTCTACCATGTTAGATAGACTAAACATCTGAACTGTATTGTATAACACGTATATATTATCAATATAGTCGGTGTTTACATCAAGCCATTCGTAAAAATTATCATCGCCGCTCTTTTTAAACTTCTTAAAATACTTTAATGTGTTTGACAAAGTAGTATTCACATTATTCGTTGTATTATAATCTGTTCCAGATACGACACATACATATTGAAACTCGGTCATATTCATATCTATTTCTCTCAACATACTAGGCAAGTCATATAGAATAACATTTTTATTGAGCAAGCTTAAATATCGTAATACGCGGTTACATCCATATACAAATAGATCCATATCTTCACTCAAACAGGCATATGCCTTGTTTTTACAAACCATCTTGGCACATAATTTATCTGATTCACCTGGAGCTTCTACATAAGATACACCATATGATTGTATCAGTGTTTTCACATTTTCAATGTCTACATGATTAATACGTATAAATTGTCTTTTTAGATTGAGCATATTTTCTTTTAATTCTACTTTTTCTTCTTCGTTTGCGCTGTACAAACTTTGTTCAAGCAGTCGATACTTTTCTTGTGCCTCTTTTTTTTCCAACTTTCGTTGCTTTAATAATAACTCCTTTTCAATTGGTGGTTTTCCGTCAAAGACAAATAGTGGAATAATATTATATTGTCTGAATATAGAAATCATCAAGTAAAAGTTTTCTAATAACGCTCCCTCACCCATAAAACGATATAAATATATACTAGTATCCACGACGATCTTTTTCCCACTCAATTCTGATAAATGAATCTGATTTATCGATTCGTTACATGAATGTTGTAAATATTTGTTTAAATGTTTAATGCCCATGCTATATTATTCGTTAGCTATAGTATATTATATTATAATAATAATATAATATAGTTATAATCAATCAATTTTAATCGAATATCTAAATCATAATATGACTAGTTACTTAGTGTGTAAAATTAGTTATGCTAGTCATTTTCAATGATTTACTATTCGGATAGTCTTGTTTAATATCCACCCGATTCAAAATTTTTTCTATTCGTGTAATATTCTTAATCATGGGTGAATAACGAACACACTCTTGTATTAAGCTCAAAAATTTATCTAGATTATTGGGTGTTTTTTTAAATAGCAATAGAGAGGTGTTGTTCTTATTACACCAATTCATGAATTCACTATAATTGTTGATTAGTATACCCGAAATAATATAATAACTGAATACGGGAGATTTTTCGTGGTATAAATGATTACATGCAGCAATATTATCATGATTTTTATGTGTTATCATCTTATAATTCAAGTCCATGAATTGTAATATTTTCAAGGCATGAATTAGTGAATGGTTAGCCTCAATCAACATATTTGTATGAAATCGTTGTATGAATTGTTCACTGGGTGTATATATCGATTTGATCATTTTCGTGCTACTAACATCATTAGATACTTGATTATATGTGTAAAACATGACATTTATTATTCTAGCCCAAGTCTCACTATAACTTTCATATAGTTTGTACTCTATATTCACATTGAATATCTCTCTTAATTTCATGTTTACATGATATAAATGTATGTCTGAAAAATCTAACCCGAAGTTGTGGAAGGTTTCATGAATGAATACTTTGAACCATTCTTCTTTTCGATATATTACGATTTCGGTATCTTTCTTACACCCAGTCGTATATCCACTATTAACATGTTCGGCATTCAAAGTAATTAATTGATTTACCGGGAACTCTTTTTTAAATGGAGTCATATACAAATATAAAGATATTGACTTGGAACATTTTCCAACAGCATATTTATTAATAATATATATCCACATATAAATCATATTTACTGCCTTATTCATTTCCAACACTTGTTCCGAAGACAATTCGTCGAATAGAATAAAGTATAGGTTAACCTCACGACCATCTACCTTACTTGAGTAATGAAGACTACATGAGGCCTCGTCGTTGATATATTGCTGAATATGGGTAGGAAAAAAATAGCTGTCATATATAGATGGTTTCGGTATTTGTGATATCATGTTGATCGTTGTTAATTTATAATTAAAGGCAGTTCCTTTTTTTAAGTTGCTAGTGTATTTATTAGCCGAACTGAAATGAGAGTATAAAGTATCGACTACATGTTTAGTATCTGACATATTTATATATTCATACCTTGTAGCATCTTTTAATTTAATAGATGAAGAGTTGTTTATAGTATCATCATTCATGTGTTATTATACTATAAACAGAGTTTCTTTTATTTTAGTTTCGAATAATAATATAATCTATTACTTATTCCGGAATATCTAGTTATTGGATACGATTTCGAACAATCATCAACTGGTTAGAAACATCTGGTTCCATTCCTTGACGATATAACAATAGTTTGGCCTTTTTAGTGTTGAGTAATATATCCTTCATATCTAAATTTTGACTAAACTTTGCATATAAAGCATCCTCTAGTATTTTATCACCTAGTCCTTGAAAGAAAGAATCGTCGATCTTAATATCACTAGGCCGTAATAAATCCTTTTTATGTTTGCCTGATTTAGATCCAGATGACTTGGCCATATCAACATCCTTTGAAATAGTAGAACCACTATCTAGAGAGAAAAGAAGATAAAATTCCTTGTTTGTATTTTTAAATTTACCGGCCTGGTAGTAATGTTCTACGGTCTTCCACTTGTGGCCGTCAAGTTGAAATGGCGACTCATACTCATTGTCTAATTTTCGTCGCCACTCTGGTATTTGAGCCAGTACGGAAAAATCTTTAATCTTATCGGATGGTATTTTCTCTCCAGTACCTTTACCAGGTAAAGGTTTATTATTTGATTTTATATAATACTGAAACACAATATCATCAGTGTATAACTCATTGTCACTTTCTTTAATGACCTCTATGTCTAAATCGATCGGCTCGTCTATACCCAATTCCGTATTAAACAGTTTGAACTGCGGAATCAAACTATATGGACCGGACTGTCTTTCTAGACACTTATTTGTGATTAACAGTTTGATAGTGTACGGTATTTCTGTAAAATTAAATATGCGAGAATTTTTATAAGTAATTAGCTTATAATGACTACCTGTATAGTCAAGTAGAATATAATACTGAGGTTCAAATACACCATTGTCTTGTAATATATTATCATTTAATTGTCCACATTGTAATACATTTAATTTGTCTCCTTGTTCCCATGATTCACTAGAAAATATAACTAGTTTGATATTTAATACGCGTTCTAAAGTAGAAATTGCCCAGGTATCTCCCCAGAAATCACATGTTTTAACAACGCGTTTGAAATCATCAATCGTTTGTATGTTTTTCATAAATCTAAATTCATGTAATAAATCCTTGGTTACTTTGGATTCGAGTTTTAGAATTTTGTATTTATCTGCTACTATCTTGGCATTTTCTACTATTTTCTCCTGTTCGTTTCTGTCTTTAGAATTTCTTAGGCGATCTCTTAACTCATTTATATTTTTACTCATTTCTTTCATATTAATGTCGGATTCACGAATAACAGACATAAACATGTCGTATTGTTCTTTGTAGTTTTTAAATACTTCGTCGTCAATCTCCATTGACAATTTGCTTCGTATTTCCATTACACTCATATCCTTACCATCCCCTTTTAAAGCATCTCTAATTACCGAGAATAAACAGTCTCCACCACCTTCATTATCTATAAGCTTGTATTCGTTACTTTTTAAATATTTTTGTATCCAAGGATTGGTTTTCTCTTCCGTATATTCTCCTAGTTCTAATTCGACTTGTTTTTCATTCTGTTCTGGTAGAGATATATCTAATTCGTCTTGTATTTTCTCTCTATCATCACCATCATCCTCATCATCATCATCCTCATCATCATCAACCTCATCACCATCAACCGCATCATCAACCGCATCACCATCAACCTCATCACCCTCAGCATCGTTTTTATCTTTCTTCTGATTCGGCTTATTGTATTCAGGACTAGTTGTAATATTTTTGGTCGTACTTTGTAATAACATGGGTGTGACAAACTTGTATAACAATGGTTGATCAACCTTATCTAGTTCAACATCCCCATCTTCATCTATTATATTTGGCAGTTGATTTGCCATAATTTCATATACGCCGATCTGTTTACTAACCTTGTCGTCTTTAACCAAATAGATTGGATAATATATAATATCATCGTCTATGAATGTGTACTTTGCTTGTCCTAAAGCAATAACAACAGTAACTCCTAAAACATAGACTTCATACATAGAAGCATCGTAATCTTTATCTTCACCATCTAACTTCTTTAGTTCCGGATAGTTAATTTTAGTATTTAAAATCGAATTCACCATTATAAAGTATTTAGATATAAATATTTACATGTTTACACATTTTTACAGATATACACGATAACTGATAGTATTATTACTTGTTGTAATGTAATAATCAAATGTCTATTATGGAAACACTACGAATTTCGTAAAAAAAGGATCATTTTGTAATTCGACAATATAGTGCCAGTATCGTCGTCGGTTATACACTTGGAACGAATTTTCTGGATTATTCTCATATTCAATAATTTGAACAATCAAATCGTCTTTTTTGAGTTTGTTTTTTTTAATATTATAGTAGCTGGATATGTGTAGTAACATTTTCATATTGTAATTTTCAGAATAGTCGATAATTTGCGCCGTAATTATATCATCGTGTATATTTATATTTTCAATATTGGTTATAGTATCATTAATCTGGTTATGTGCTTCATAATCAATTGCGGAAAAGAAGTTATCATCGTCTAATATATCAGGTATTGGTGTAAATGATTTATCTTCTTCAACTATCTGGTAATATATTTCATTTTTCTCTACATTTGGGGTAACCATGGTGAAATAGTAATATTATAATAAAAAATATGTATATAATTTTTATTATATTTTTACGCGGATTTATATTTATTTATCATTACATGACATCATTCAGGAAGATTATCCAATACAGGAGGATACTTATTTACATTTATCAAGCATATCCATATGCTTGAACTTTATTTTATGCGTAATGCCTTGTTGTTCTTGTAAATTAACATCTTTAACGCGTTTTATGTTTACATAGATATTCGCCCAGTTTTCATGAGAAGAGATGATTTTGAAATCAATATTGGTTAGTAGTATAAATAAATTTTCAGACAATTCTTCATTTTCCATCTTACATTTTTCATTACCCATACCAGACATGATGCGTCCTTGAACATTATTAATATTTTGTATTATACAGTCTAGATCGACAACTTTATTTTTGTATAAATTACACAAGAACAGACTCATTGATCTGCGTTTTTCGTTCAATATATTTATTTCGCAAAATTTATCATAGTTTTCATCAGGCAATACAAATTCCATATTTTCAAATAGCTTCATAAATTCTTTAATGTTATATTCGATAATAGACGACATGAAGTCATAATTGTTTTTCAATTCATTACACAATCTAGCATAAATACTACTGTTGAATTTGTTGTTAGTAGCCATATTAAATATAGCATACCCTATTAAATTCAATGAATCCTCATCATATTCATCAGTTTCTAATATACTATGTAATGTTTCATTTATATTGACTATTAATTTATCATATGTTTTATCTGTCATTTTGTTGATTAATAGACGAAGGGTATCAATATCCTTTTGAATGCCCTCCTTTTTTACAATCTCGGTTTTCTTAAATGTTCTAATAGAATCCCAATCTTCACCATCATTGTTGTTATTATCATTTACGCGTCGTTTCTTTCTAGCAAATTGTTTATCGTTGTTATTTGTAAACGACGGTGTCTTAACATAAGTGGGTGAACATACCTGATCTGTAAGACTATTTATCAATGCTATCGTAACCTCTGGTAGTTGGAACGGATTTTTACATCCCCACCCAATGCCCTCAATATCCTTAATAGTATAGATACAGGTGTTCATTCTATTCTATTATAGTATATTGGTACTATATTTATAATTCTATATCAATTTTTTTAATATTAATTATACGAATATACTTAAATAATAAGTATGTATTTATCATATGGATAATACAAGTACACTTATAGATAAAACGACAGATATAAATCATGTGGATGAAATTAGTAATTGGCATGATTTAAATATGAAAGAAAATCTTTTACGAGGTATTTTCAGTTATGGGTTTGAGACGCCTAGTCCAATTCAAAAGCGTGCCATTAAGCCAATGATTAGTGGTAGGGATATTATTGCCCAAGCTCAGTCAGGTACAGGTAAAACCGGGGCATTTACAGTATCTGCGATTGAGTTGGTAGATGTGACTCTAAAGGAAATTCAAGTGCTGATAATGGCTCCTACTCGCGAGCTGGCTACACAAATCATTGGAGTATTAGATAATCTGGCCACTTTTATAGACGGTTTTAATAGCAAACTATTGATTGGAGGGACATCTATGGATAAAGATATTAAGGATATTGAAGAGAGACCGCATATAATAGTAGGTACACCTGGGCGTGTATATGATATGATTCGTAGGAAAAAAATAAACGCCAAGACATTAAAGTTGTTAATATTGGATGAAGCGGACGAGATGTTGTCATCCGGTTTTAAAGAACAAATCTATAATATATTCCAGTTTTTAGGAACCGATGTTCAAGTAGCCTTGTTTAGTGCTACTTTGCCTCTTGAAATTCAGAGTTTAACTGAAAAGTTTATGAGAGATCCAGTAAAAGTGCTGGTGAAAACAGAGAGTATTACATTAGAGGGTATTAAGCAATATTATGTAGCACTTGAAGATGATAACCAAAAGTTTGATACACTAAAGGACATATTTCATACAATATCATTGAGTCAATGTATTATATACTGTAATAGCATTAAGCGTGTAAACGATTTATCGGAAGCACTACTTAAGGATGGGTTTCCGGTATGTTGTATACATAGTGGTATGGATAAAGATGGTAGAACAAAAGCTTATAAAGATTTTACATCTGGATCTGCGAGAGTATTGGTTTCATCTAATTTAACCGCCAGAGGTTTAGATGTTCAACAAGTGAGTACGGTTATAAATTTCGATCTGCCCAAAGATATTCATAATTACATACATAGAATTGGTAGATCTGGAAGATGGGGGCGAAAAGGCATGGGTTACGAGGCGTGATCTTCGAAAAATAAAGGAAATAGAACAGTATTATAATACGCAAATCGAAGAGATGCCTGCTCAATTTTCAGTTGTATAATAAGCGAATCACATTATTACTACATTGTTACTTTCCGTTAGAATATGGTTTTCGTCTAATTCGTAAATAATAACTTTATTAATTAAAATTATTATTTAAATGACTATATCTGAGCTTGTATTTGAACCAGCATCCAATATAGAATTCAAATCTTTACCAGAATCAGACTCCTTACCTGAACCAAAACCAGCCCCAGAACCAGAGCCAGAACAAGAACCACAACCAAAACCAGAACAAGAACCACAACCAAAACCAGAACCAGACCCAGAACCAGCCCCAGAACAAGAACCACAACCCGAGTCCTTACCCGAACCAGCATTTAAATTACCAATTTTTTATATAAAATCCAAAGAAAAAATAGATAAAAACATTATAGATGATTTAGAATTGTTAAAAATAAATGATACAACAGAAGAAAGGGAACCCTTATTACATACCATATTTGCTCCCAATAGTAAAATTGGTAAACTAAATATAAATAAACAAATGGAGTATTTTACAACAGACAAAAAATATTTAAAACAGACCCAAAGTATAATAAAAACATGGAAAGACGATATGACCAATAACGAAACCAAACCAGTATACGATGATTTTTACGATCTATGGGTTTCTTTAAAACAAGATACAACCTTTATAGATAGATATTATTACGTGGATGTAGAATATTTTAAATTTTTAAACAATTCATCTTCGTTTTTACAGATATTAAGTATTTATAATTTAATTAGTCCTATTCTAAGTCTAATCTTGCCTATAATTTTACTATTGGTGCCTTTTTTTATGTTAAAATTCAATGGTATACCTATTACGATAACTAGCTATTATGAGGTTCTGACAAAAATATTTTCAAAACATGCCCTAGGAAATATGTTTAATATTATGTCGGACATTTCAATAGAGCAACGAGTATACGCTATTGTATCAGTGTTATTCTACTTTTTTTCTATATACCAAAACACTCTTGTGTGTTATCGATTTTACAAAAATTTTAAGTCTATCCACGACAATCTGTTCCTAACAAGAGAATATTTGAAAACCACCATAAAAAATATGGATCGGATAGAAGAATATGTGGGATCACACAGCACATATGTCAAATTTATACAAGACATTAAGATAAATCGTGACAAATGTATCATGCTATTTAACAGTCTAGATAAGATACTACCATTCAAAATGAACACACTCAATCGAAAAATAAGTGAAATCGGATATATAATGAAATGCTTTTATGAATTTAGATGTAGTGTAGATGTAAATGATATAATAGAATATACTTTAGGTTTCAATTCTTATATGGAACATATGAACAGTGTATGTAGACTTGGTAGAGAGAAATTAATAAACAAATGTTCATTTGGAACCAAAACTAAATTAAAAGACGCATTCTATCCCTATTTGTCGAATAATAGTCTTCCAGTTAAAAACCATATATCATTAGATAAAAATATGATCGTAACTGGGCCCAATGCATCTGGTAAGACAACCATATTAAAAACTGTAATATTAAACTTGATTTTCTCTCAATCGTATGGTTACGGGTTTTATTCCAAAGCATCCGTGGTATTATATGATAAGATTCATTGTTATTTAAATATCCCAGATACATCTGGTAGAGACAGTCTGTTTCAAGCCGAAGCTAGACGGTGTAAAGATATAATTGATAGTTTAGAAGACAATTCAAAACACTTTTGTATATTTGACGAACTATTTTCAGGGACGAATCCGAATGAAGCTTGTGCCAGTTCATATGGATTTATAAAGTACTTGATAAATCGAAAAAATATGGATTTTATCTTGACGACTCATTTGTTGGATTTATGTAATTTATTAAATAATGTCGTCAATAATGGTCATATGGTTGTGAATCGAACAGATAATTTTAATTTCAGTTATACATACAAAATAAAATCTGGAATATCGACAGTCAAGGGTGGATTAAAGGTACTATTCGACTTGAAATATCCTGATTCAATATTACATTTATCAAATGAAATCATTCAAACCATGTAAAATATAGTATGTAACTCACCAACAACTGTGTCGGTCATTTTCTTTACAGGTGGGCGGTGTAATATGACAATGAAAAATGAAGAAGGAAGAATGAAGAATGAAGAATGAAGAATGAAGAATGAAGAATGAAGAATGAAGAATGAAGAATGAAGAAGGAAGAATGAAGAATGAAGAATGAAGAATGAATACGTTTATTTTCGTGTTTATTTATATTTCAATTAATTAATAATGCTTGATATTTTAACAAACCCGATTACCTTATTATGTTTAGGAATTGTATTTTTATTAATTTCATTATTGTTTTTTTATTTCAAGAGAACAATTAGTGTGTTAGAAAAGGCACAAATGGAACAAGCACATATATTACAATCATTTATATCTAATATGGAAATGTCGCGTGCTATACCGTATAACAATATAAATCATAATGGACTACTACCATTTAATAAACAGAATAAGAAGGTCAGCACTACTGATGATAACAAAAATAATATAGATATTGTAAATAACGATGATTTAATAACTGTATCTGATGACGGATATAAAGATATAAGATCAAAATCTGTCAATTATGACAATCTGGTTATTGGAATGGGTATGGTAGATAATAAAATTAATCGCGACGAGGATAGTGATGACGAGGATAGTACCCACGAGGATAGTAACCACGAGGATAGTAACCACGAGGATAGCGATGACGAGGATAGTGATGACGAGGATAGTGATGACGAGGATAGTGTTAATGTGGATAGTGTTAATGTGGATATTAATGAGGTCAATATTGTAGACGAATATAAGAAAAATGACAACAAAATAGAGGACATCGCAAATCTAAACACACCTGTTGAAAATATTAAGGTAATTCAGTTAGTGGACGAGGAATTATTAGATATAAAGGATTATATACAATCAAATAACAAAAGTTTAGAAGAATTCGACCATAATTTTCATTCTATTTTAGACACCGGTTCTGTATCTGGTTCAGATTCAGATTCAGATTCAGACTCACAATACGATTCAGACTCGGATGGAGAGATAGAGTTACCCATGAATAGAGTTACTCCGGGATTGGATAATAAGATGGAAACTAGCACAATAATTAAAAAGAATGTAATCCATTCTTTAGAAAAAGATACAAATAAACATATGTTCCATACTAATACGAATACTGACTCACCCAGTTTAGATATAAAGTCGTTAAATGTACAATCATTAAGGCAACTTGCCGAAAACAAACAATTAGTCCAATCAGGAGAAAAAAAATCAAAGAAAGAACTAATAAAATTACTGGAAAGTCATAAGCAATAAATACATTTTCTCTATAAGTATATATACAATGAGTTGGGGTACATGTTATGCTGGATCTAATAATATTCATTTCGATTTTCCACCTATAATGATGGACGGTAGAAATTATGCCAAGTGGCAACCAGGTTCTGTTATTAACCAAGAGATAAGAAAGCAAAATGATATTAAGAGTAACTGGCAGTATAGACAGTATCTGACGAAGAATGCCGACGATATCATTAAATCTAATCAGCTAGAAGCATGTGATAATTGTTGTTATTGTCCTTCCATAAGAAGTGGAGAGGCAGTACCAAATACTCCTTTTTTATACAAGTCGTGTATGGAAAAGTCGCAACCATACGGATATGAGGACAGTGATTTAAAAAATATGTATTTATCTAGACAACAACTTGAAAGTAGGATGATTGCTCCTATTCTTACACAAGAACAATATATGATACAAAAGTATCCAAACCCGAATTAGAAAGATGACAACTATTCAACCATTTAACTTTTTCATTCTTTACACTTTAGAAATCACAATTTTTCATTTTTTATTTATTACTTATTTTAGTAAATAAAAGAATATACATATAATCTCCAAAGGTGTATATGAAAGTTTTAAGTATAGATGTCGGTATAAAGAATTTGGCGCTATGTTTGTTCAATATAACATCTGATACATGCTATTCAATAGATACATGGTGTGTGAGTAATTTATGTTGTGAAAACAAAATCAGTTGTAGTATATGCGAAAAATCCGCAAAATACACATACAATAATGTTTATTATTGTAAAAAACATGTAAAGAATTCGGGTCATGATATTATTCCAGTCGAATTAGAAATTAATAAACTCAAGAAGAATAAGATAGCAGATTTGAAAACAATATTAAACAACCACAAAATTCAATTTGATAATACAAAAAGTAAAATACTAATCATAGAGGAGATACAACATTCAACTGAGACTGAATTTGCCATACCATTTAATAATACTATAAAAACAACCGATTTAAGTCTAATAGATATTGGTATCAACCTAAAAAACGAAATGGATAAATTATTTAAAAATATAATTATAGATACTATCATTATTGAAAACCAAATCAGTCCAATAGCGAATCGCATGAAAACATTACAGGGTATGATCGCACAGTATTTTATTATGAATAATGTAACAGATATTCATTTTATTTCAGCTGCGAACAAACTAAAAGACTTTTTAGTATGTAAACAAACTACTTATTCCGAAAGAAAGAAGAAAGGTATCGATGTTTGTGAAGAAATACTAATAAATAATCATTTATTAGCTGACAATTTAAATACATTTATAACAAGTAAGAAGAAGGACGATTTGGCCGATTGTTTCTTACAAGGTCTGTGGTTTTTAAAAGAAAAACTCCATATCAATTTGTAGACGACAATATACTGATATTTTACTGTAAGATAATGTAATGTAAGGTAAGGTAATATAAGGTAATATAAGGTAATATAAGGTAATATAAGGTAATATAATGTAACAAGATGATATACCACAATATATTACACCATTCTTATTTAAATATTTAGTGGGTTTGATTTAAAATTAAATGTTCTTAATAAAACATAATGACAGGACCAGAAATAATCGATATCAATTCATTGGGGACCAGAAGCACAATCAATATAGACAATTCATTAGATGATATTGAAGATTTTAATATAGGTAGGGGAGGCGGAAGATCATCTAGTTTAGGGGCAGGTATTGAGCTATTAATGAACGATCGAAAAAAATCAAGCAATGGAAACGGTTTATCATCGGAGATTGATTTACACGATTTAGATAATCTAGAGGATGAGCTGAATGAAGTTTCTACACCAAAGAGAAGCATGAAATCAACGCGATCCGATATTTTTTCTAGTTCATTTAAATTGAATAAGGATGTAGACGGTGGTGATACCGCAGATGAGGCAGATGATAAAGATACCAATATCCGTTTAGAGCCAATGAATCTAGGAAAATCCACTAAAAATCAGTTAGATGATGATAAAAAAACATGGGATGGGTATGGTAAATTCAACAATATCCCTATTAATCCAGACATTGTAAAAACATCAACCGAACCTCAAATGACAAAGGAGGATCTTCTCAAGGAAAAATTTACCTATCTTCAAAAACTAGAGGGTCTTGAAAATAAGGGTGTGAAACTCACTAAAAAATATGACATGGAGTCTAATTTGTTGGAAATGCGCGGTGAATACGAAACAGTTGTTGCTGAAAAAGAAAGGAAGAATTCAGTCAAGTTTCAAGGTAAAATGATGATGGCGTGTATTACCGGGCTGGAGTTTTTAAACAATAAATTTGATCCATTTGATGTGAGATTGGATGGATGGTCTGAGCAAATCAATGAGAATATTGATGACTATGATGAAATTTTTGCTGAACTACATGAAAAGTATAAATCAAAGGCAACTATGGCTCCTGAATTAAAATTATTATTCCAATTGGGTGGAAGTGCCCTAATGGTTCATATGACAAACAGTATGTTCAAGTCAGCCATGCCTGGAATGGATGACATTATGCGTCAAAACCCAGAATTAATGCAACAATTTACTAGTGCTGCGGTTAATTCAATGGGAGCAACAAATCCGGGTCTAGGTGGTTTTATGAATTCAATGATGAACGATAACCAACGATCTAGCCAACATTCACAATCATCGGCGCCGGCTTCTTCAAATCGTCCACCACAAATGAATCCACAATTCACAGGACGAACTAATGGACCTCCTCCTGTCCCAATTGCGACACAAGGCCCCCAATCCGTGCCGCCCCCGGTTAGACCAGGATATGTTCCATTATCCAATCGACCAGATATTAACGCCAGTCGTGAAATTCCATCCTCGGAAAAATCGAGACGTCCTGAAATGAAGGGTCCTACAGATATATCTAGTTTATTATCTGGATTAAAAGTTAAAAAGACGGAAGTGAACATTCAACAAGATCGTGATGAAAAAGGAAGTACGATCAGTATAAGCGAGTTGAAAGAACTACAAAACGACAATATTCCATTGAAATCAAAAAGACGAAAATCAGAACGCAATACTATCAGTCTTGATATTTAGAGAGACAACTAATACCCCAAATTTATTTGTGATGTGAACATGATAAGAATTTATAAAGTATAACGAATACTTTATAAATAATTCATTAAACGGTTTAATAACTAAATCATCGTTGGTGTAAACAAAGAGGTAGGTGATTACTACGATTACTACGATTACTATACACTAAACCTATAACAATAACATGTGATATTATAAAATACAATAAGGTGTAATAAGAAAACAAGACTAATCTGATGTTAAAATTATTTCGCTTATATATATATATATATATATATGTCATCCGACATACATGTTGAAGAGGTGCCAAACCCTTCATTTGGACATTTAGATATAAATATAAGTCGCACGTATACAAATATTTTATTGATAGATGATCAAGTGAGGGATTATCAAACAATTGTTGATTCAGTCAATACAAATACTTTCCCAATAGTATATTCGTCGAATTCATCCAAGGCCGATATTCTTACCTTATTACAAACACATTTTACTGACATTAATAGAATTGGTGTTTGTTTTACATCAACTATAGGAACACCCGGACAGTTATTTTTAGACAATAAACCATTTATGCGAATAGATAAGCATATAACGGTTACGGATACTAATACAAATCTCGTAATAGACATGAGTACAAATACTACATCAAATACAAATATATTGTCAGAAAACATATATCAAGAGGATGAATTGAACCCAGAAATCGGGTTCGATCCGAGTATGAATATGAACATGAATATAATGCCATCCACGATTAGTACAACAACATATTCTATACCCGATATAAGTTTAAATGTTTTACATGATATAAGCTTGAATACTTTACCGGATATTAGTTTAAATATTATTTACGATGAAAATTTGAATGAGTATAGTGAAAACTTTGATTTTATTGTAAAAATTATAACCGATTTTAAAGTGAAAAACATCGATTATTTAGCATGTAATACACTATTGACCCCCGAATGGAAAATATATTACAACATGCTATATGAAGTGACAAATGTCACTATTGGAGCATCCGATGACAAAACCGGAAATCTGAAATACGGAGGTGATTGGATCATGGAAAGTACGATGGAGGATGTAGAGATGGTTTACTTTACCCAAAAGATCGAACTTTACAAATTTTTATTTGATACTATAGATTTGGATCAAGCATCTTTTACAGCAATAACTTCCTTATCATTAAATGGTGGAAATACATACAATTTAATAGAAGATGTAGTACTAACAAATAATTTCTATTTCACATTTGATGGTCCAGATGTCATATTCGACGGACAAGGTAATACTATCGATATATCAGGAGTCATTAATTTCAACGGCCTGTTTTTTAATGGAACGATTAGTGTGAATGGAAAAAATAATATTACTATAAAGAACTTGGGTGTATTAAGTAGCGGTTCGACGATCTTAGCAACAAATGGTGGATGGATAGGTCAACCGTATTTTGGAAGAGGTGCGACTAATAATAATATAGAATACTGTTATTCAACTGGTGCGATATCCGGTAGTGTTTCAGGTGGAATTTGTGGACGGTCTGCTGGTTCCAATTCTGGTATAGTGACCATTACATACTGTTATTCTACCGGTGCGATACCCGGTGGTTATTCAGGTGGAATTTGCGGGTCTTATGTTGGTTCCAGTTCTGGTACAGTTACTATTACAGATTGTTATTCTACCGGTGCGATACCCGGTGGTAATTCAGGTGGAATTTGCGGGTCTTATGTTGGTTCCAATTTTGGTACAGTTACTATTACAGATTGTTATTCAACTGGTGCGATAGCAGGTAGTCATTCAGGTGGAATTTGCGGGTTTTATGTTGGTTCCAATTATGGTACAGTTACTATTACATATTGTTATTCGAGTGGTAGAAATCAACAAGATGGGGGTGGAATTTTAGCATCATATGCTGGTAGTGCTAATGGTAATGTTACTATTACAAACTGTTATTCAACTGGTGATTTAGTAAGTAAATTTAGCGGCGGAATTTGTGGACGGTTTGCTGGTAGTGCTAATGGTAATGTTACTATTACAAATTGTTATTCGACTGGATCGTTCGGACCTGGGGATAACGGTGGGATATGTGGATCTCATGGTGGTGATGATAGGGGTATAGTGACCATTACATACTGTTATTCGACTGGTACGAATTCAGGCGATCGAAGCGGTGGAATATGCGGTTCTAATTTTGGTACTAATCTTGGTATAGTTACCGTGTCAAACTGTTATTCGAGTGGTGAAAATAGTGGACATTATACTGGTGGAATTTGTGGGGGTAACTGCGGTTTTACGAGTGGTACAGTGACAATAACCAATTGTTATTCTACTGGAGCGATAAAAGGTGTAGAATCTGGTGGAATTTGTGGTTATAACACTGGTAATAATGGTACAGTGACCGTGTCAAACTGTTATTCTTTAGGTATGATTTCAGGTAGTCGTGCCGGTGGAATTTGTGGACGGTATGCTGGTATTAATGGCGGTACAGTGTCAATAACCAATTGTTATTCTGCTGGTGCTTTAACTACTCAAGGTCTAGGTATATTTGGACCAGATAAATCAATTGGAGCTACTGACCAACAATGTTATGTAGCAAACAACAATTGGAATGATACGGCAGCCGATGCCAGTTTGAATACTGTTACTATTCAACATATAGTCTCTAGTACACAAGAATTTATTCTTAATGAAGATACAATATATGTTGACTTCACCCAGTCAACAAAGAGAGACCCATATGTATTGTTTTGGCAAAACTACACTTTAACATTTAACACAGTTATTACTCAAGAAATGATAGATACATATTCTACCAACCCGGGATATTATAGCCTAGAACCGGATGATGTATTTGCGTTTAATACAAATATAGTAATAACAAATAATTTCTATTTCATATTCGATGGTCCAGATACCATGTTCGATGGACAAGGACATACTATCGATATATCAGGGGTCTCTGGTTTCAATGGCTTGTTTCGAAACGGTTCGAGCACTACAAGTGGAAAAAATGACATCACAATAAAAAATTTGGGGGTAACAATGAGCGGTTCAACGACCTTGGCATCCAATGCTGGATGGGTATGTCAATCATATTTTGGAACAGGTACGAGTAACAATAACATAGAAAACTGTTATTCTACTGGTGAAATGTCATCAGACGATGCCGGTGGAATTTGCGGATCTTATACTGGTGACAGCAATGGTACTGTGACAGTATCCAACTGTTATTCTTTGGGTTCGATTACAGCAATCCGGGCAGGTGGAATTTGTGGATCTTATGCGGGTGATAGCAATGGTACAGTAACAGTGTCCAACTGTTATTCTGTGGGTGCTTTAACTACTGAAGGTCAAGGCATATTTGGACCAGATAAATCAGGTGGGGCTACTTCTCCAAATAGCTATATAGCAAACGGATCATGGTCAGATGCGGCAGCCGATGCCGTTTTACTAAATGTACAATGGTTAGCCTCTATATCAGAAATAATCCAAGAAAATATCAAATATGTGGATTATAATTATAATTTTTCAAATGTCCCTT
>Ga0209390_10000261_pt1 | contig 100042 bp, 172 predicted proteins | sample BON01_FD_187212 | JGI IMG/M metagenome (GOLD analysis project Ga0209390, IMG submission 187212) | Freshwater microbial communities from Lake Bonney liftoff mats and glacier meltwater in Antarctica - BON-01 (SPAdes) (version 2) | ecosystem: Environmental > Aquatic > Freshwater > Ice > Glacier... | reverse complement strand
GTTGCTTCAGCCAACGTTGACTGCAATATCAGAATCTCTTTGGCTGCTTCGTCTAGTAGATCAGCAAGTCTATCAGTCTTGCCTTCTGCAACACTCTTGCGGTGTGCAATTTGTCTACGGATCTCTGCACGTTTTTTCAGACGGAATACCAGACTCTGTTGTTCAATGGGCAAATTGCTTTCGTCAATCATAGTTCTTCTCCCAAATGTTGTTTTAGCGGCTCAGCATTTTATCAGCACGATTTGCAGCATCTAGTCGCTGTTCATCAGTAAGCTCGTCACAACGACTGCTGTGATCTGGTGCTCGCAACCATTGCACAGTGCCGCCACGCGGACCAGACGTATTCCCCACTGAACGAAACACAGCCCAAGTACCAAACACCATGCTGATGATGGCAATGTGCCCAATCATGTTGTAACCAATTGTAAGCAATTCACCAATGTAAATACCAAACGCCAAACTCCAAAAACAGCCCAGTATGATGCTGGCAAAGTATTTGATGTGTGCAGGAGTATGCCTAAGGGGGTTTATGTTAGGGTTCATGATGTTCCACGAAGAACGACTCACCAACCAAAAGAATTTGAGTATACTAAACATAGTAGTCCTGTTTGTTATTAACAGTATTAATTATAACACAATCTGAATAACTTGTCAATTGGGGTATACAGGATGTGTTGTTCAAAATCAGCAAGGGTGGGCTCAGTGGTCAGAATGTTGTACTCTGTAATGCTGCAGGACATCCGGTTTGCGTGATGAATAGTTGTCTATTCGACCATTGCTATAAGAATATTTACAACCCAGAGCATTACTAATACTTCAATTACCACGTTCTTCTCCCCAGCAGTAACCCTTACCAACGATGCCCGCTTGCAGGTATGTGTTGTTGATATACTCGAGTGTTATTTCACAGGTCCGTTGACTGGTAAACTGGTCCATAAGAACCGGCTTGTTAAAGTACGCATTATTTGGTACTGAAAACGAATATACTAAAATCCATGTTATCATTCTTCAACTCCGAAATGTTCTAATTTATCATTTAATAGATTCCAACTAACGCTACCAACTACAAACATATCACGACATTCCGCCACAATCAACTGGGAGAACTTTTCAACAAACTTTCCGTATGTGGTAAAGTCTTTTGTGTATAGTGAATAATCACTATTAACAGTCATGCCAGCCTGCTCAGCAAGTAGTTTAATTCGTTCGTTCATGGTTGATACTCCAGTTTAATGCATTTCCAACTATGGCGTTTTGCCCACCACATATTGTATACTGCCATGATTATACTTCCACCTGCATATATCTGCAACCAGTTATATTGTCCATCAACAGGACCATCCCAAATATTCACTTCATATCTCCAGCCCATTTTGTCCTCTGCGATCGTTTCAGTATCATGCTGTAGTGATTTGGGTGTTTCGTTCATAATTTTATTTTCAAATAGATCATCGTGTATACCCCATTGTCGGCAACACACACAATCAGGATCATAGTCAGGACATCTTGGCCCCCATATTGTTTTAGTATACAGCCAACTTATAAAGTTGTCAAGCATCATTATTACCAATCACTTTCGTCAGTGATAGACACTTTAAATGAACCTTCAACATCTTTGTGAGTTACATTAAATGTTGCAGTAAGAATGCTACCAATACCAGAACAGGATTCTGATACTAATTCAACACTGTTCCACTGGTCAGATTCGTTGATTTTCTCCATCAGTTCGTAGATACGTTTAACTTCTTTAATAGAAAGAATTATTTTATTTTCGTTCATTATTCAACTCCTTTAATTTAGCCTCAACACCCTCAGCAACACCCTTAACGCTACACCATATATCATAGCCTTGATCGTCCTGTGTGTTGTCGTCAACAATCTTTTCCACCTCCTCATCCGTTAGCCCAATCCAAGGCTTCTGTTGTGCTGATGTGTAGAGAGGCGTTGATGTAATTGGATAGCTTTCATCAAAATCCACCCCTACTAAGCCGAATGGGTGTGGGCGATATTCATCAATTAAAACAATCCCTTTGCCGTTAGACTTGATGCCTTCAGTGTTGTCCATTCTGTGCAGCCACGCCACAGGTTTTTTCTTCTCTGCCTGTTTAATGGCTTGGCGTAGGGCTGTTATAGCACCAACATCTGCTTTCTTCTTCCCAAAAATATCTTCCAGCGCACCCAGCGCTAACTTCATTACTTCAATACTCATGTGTTCTTCTCCTGTTTAACATCCGCAAGCCTACCGCTAGGTGGTATTAGGTAGTATAGGATGTGGTCAACAAGTAGTTCGATTTCATGTTGCCCCGACAAGATTGTTGCGCCGCTGACAGATAAGCAGTCAACAAGTGGGTAGCCGTCACCGTCTTTATCTTGCATCCCATGCATCCTGTAGCTACTCAGGGCTTGCTTGATCTTCTCGCCAGCGGCTTCTATGGCATCATCCTCAAGCGCCTGCTTCATCAATTCTTTGTCGGTCATGTAATTTCCCTTGGTACTGACGCGGCGTCAATCTCAGCACAAACTCCGCGTAATTGCTTTTCTTGTGCATCACTCGCAGCAGAACCCGCAGCATCACTCGCAGCAGAACCCGCAGCATCACTCGCAGCCCACGCAGCAGCCCTCGTAGCAGCCCTCGCAGCAGAACCCGCAGCATCACTCACAGCCCACGCAGCATCACTCGCAGCAGAACCCGCAGCATCACTCGCAGCAGCCAGTTCCTTAGCGGTAGCTAGGCCGTTTGCGAAACGCTCTGCCACGTCCAATGCATCAAGGCTTCGCCTATCTGTTAGCAGATGTTGCACCTGTCTTACGCACCAGACTGCATATAGTCGTATTTCTTTGTCGTGGTCTTTGACTGCTTGTAAGCACCAGAGGGCATCGTCTAGCCCATTGCTGTCGAGGATGGTAATGATACTTAGCGCCTCGTCGTCAGCCCTCGTTTTTCCTAAGTGTGCCAGTAGTTTTTTCCAGCCATGAGGACAGGGTGATTTATCACGTATTTGGTTTAGTGTGGTTTTCATTTTGTTTCCTTTAATTCTTTTCGTAAGCGTGTATGAAAACCCTCTTCACCATCATCTCCAGACACTAACCAGTCAACTCGTTGAACATATGTATAAGATTGTCTCAACATATCGTCTGCGTGTCTGTAACAGGCCACGATTTCGTCACACACCTTTGCACATGCGTCACGTTCAGCCTCCACTGCCCCTTTGATGCGCGTGAGCCACAACGAGGCGTGCTTGTAACTGTAGTCGTCCCTGACAAGGGCGGCAAAATGCTCCAAGTCCTCAATAGCCAAGCTGTGTTCTGTTAGATTCATGTGGCAGTGAAGCTCCGCCTTTTTTGCCATGCGAATAATGTCATCGCGGGTCATGTGTTCTTCTCCTTTAATTTAGCTTCAACTCCCTCAGCAACACCCTTAACGCTACACCATATATCATAGCCTTGATCGTCCTGTGTATTGTCATTAATAATCTGCTTCACCTCCTCCTCGGTTAACCCAACCCAAGGCTTATGTCTGTATTGATTCATGTTGTGATCGCCGCTCATAGTTTAACTCCAAAATCTTCTCGGATATAGTTGGCACAATCTTTTGCCAATGCACCATCACCGGGTAGTCCTGCACACTTAGTAGCCATTTCTTCACATATACCAACACATTCCTGCACAATCAACTCGGCGAACTTTTCTAAATGCTGATCTGTTCCTGCAATCACACTCCACCCAAATGACTTATCCTCAAATAGTCTAATCTGAGCTTGTTCGGCAAGTAGTTTAATACGTTCGTTCATCGTAGTGCCTGTTATCATAAAAAATAAACTCAAAGTTGTATCCAAACAACCCAATGTCAAAATTAAAGCCGGCGTGGTCTTGTTTAAAGCTAGTAATCCCAAAACTAAATTCAAATATGCAGTTGTTCCTGTACAGTGCAACTTCAATAGTTTTGTTTTCAGTGACTGTAATTGCTTTATCAACAATTACCGCATGCCGTTGAAGCCATGGGTTTCTTAGAGCAAATCCAATGTAAATCATTCTTCAACTCCAAAATGTTGTTTAATCTTGCTCACAGTCAGAATATCGTATCCTTCTGAGCAAGGTTGTTCATCGCTCCACACATTCACAACACCCACACATTCCTGCACAATCGATTCAGCAAACGCTTGTAAACATAATTGAAAATGAGGGTTAGGCTCAATGTCTAGACTCCAAACCTTATCAGCGAGTTGTTTAATTTTTTTGTTCATAATGTTCTTTCTTGTTTCAATCGTTCAGCTCATAAATGGGAGTTCAGTCAAATCCTCATTAGGAAACTGTTCAGTTGGAACAAACACGTACTCAGACTTCTCAGGTTTTACCCACGGAAATTCAATAGGAACACACGAGTCTGAATTAGTGAAATACGACTTGAATAGTTTACCGTCATCGATGTCCGGTGATGAGCACCATTCCCAGAATACTTTGCCATCCAACCAATATGCTTGACCATCAAAACGATCTGACTGGTTGAACACAGAACACATTCGCTTGTTCTGGAACACACCATCTCCAACTTCATGCCATTCATCATCGGTGCCAGTCAGCGGACCTAGTGGTTCGAAACTTGCGATTTTCTTGAATAAGTTGATTGTATAAGATGCGGAAGATCCAGAGTGACCTTCATCAGCAAAGATATCAAGCATTTTCAATACATTAGTACAGATCGCTTCTTGCATCTCATCGTTGTACTTTCCAGTGTCGTCGAGCCATCCGGCAGCTTTGAATTCTGCCAGTGCATGTTTTTGATAGTTACTCATATTATTCATCCTTTAAAATTAACCAGTGCTTGCAAACAATCCCATTGACCCCAAGTGAGTGAGAATTGACGTTCACTAAGTGTAAAGTCAAACCCATCGCCGTTATGCCATTCACATACTTCCATGAAGTCATGTTCTTTGGCTGTATGGTCATACGGTTTGAGTTCAGTAAACTTTGCGCTACGATTATATTGTTCCATTAGTCAACTCCGAAAAATGTTCTCTAATACCAGCCACACTGTCAACGCCACATTGAACATATCCAGCCCAGTGTGTATCCGTCATCATGGCCGTATCTATAAACACGGGCTCATACTGAGCTTTTACCTGTTTAACGCATTCCTGCACAATCAACTGGGCGAACTTTTCAGCATCTAAACAATTGGCTTGATAGTTCCAGCATTGTTTTTCTAAACGTCTAATTAAATCTGTGTTCATTTCACATCCAGTTGCTTTTTGATATTGGTTATGGTCACCGCTCATTATTCAATCTCCCACATAAGAACATCACCTTTACCTGTGAATACCCACCATGCCATTTTCAATCGTTTTTTAATATTGAGTCCTGGCCAGCTCATGGGTCTTGCACATTTAATAAAACCAAGACTGTCTGGACTAGTTACAGACCAATACTTAATTTCATCAGCAACATAGAATCTAGGAGTTCTCATTCTTCAACTCCGAAACTTATTAATAATTTTGTTAGCTTCGCGATATTTAGACTGTTCAACTAGAGTTTCTGCGGCTTCGAGCAATATTAGCTCTTGGAGGCTCTCTGCTTGTCTACGATCAGCAAGATCTAAAGTGTCCAACCAGTCATTCATGTCTTCGTATGACTCGAGCTCATTCCACATAAAGTCCAACATCTCAACTTGTGCTTTTGTAAGATTTTGAATTTTCATGATATTACCATCCGTGTAAGTCCAACTGTGTCAATGCCTACTAACAACATATAGTTAGCTAGCATTCCAAATGATTTCCGAGTGTAAGCAGCCCAGGCGTACATAGCACATCCAGTAATCCACATAGGATATAACACAAGTAGCGGAGGGGTTGGTACTGTTACTGCCATTGCAATAGCACACCCAATTGAGATAGCCCACGCTACTAGTTCAACGCCAAATCGGAAAGGATTTGTATTATAGTCATCTTTAATCCAATCAACTGTGGGGGTTAGAAAGTCATTAGTCATATTATACCTTATATAGTTTGACGTAATTTAAACGAGTTTCATCTGCACTAAACAACTTGTTCTTAGTGTGCGATTTTACTTTAGCCTTGAGACGCATGCGTAAGCCAACAGCATGATCAAACTTGTTCATAAAGCTAACAAGATTGCCGGCTAGTACGCAGGTGTAGTTATAGCTTTCCCATTGAGCACTGTAGCGTTTGTCAAGAAACTCTACTACGCCTTCAACAGTTTCGCCTACAGGTTCAATGTGCCGACTGTCACGATACTCAATACGGATAGTTTTTGTAAGGCCTGTTTCGTGTCGATCACGTGCAATAAACTCTGGAGCAAACGCAATACGACCCATACCCTTTACAGGTACTTGATCCTTGTTTAGTTCTTCTATCATTTGCCGTTTAAAATCGTCGAGGTTGCCAAGTCCAAGCATTATATAACGTTTGATCCACTTGCGAGCTTCTTCTACACTAGCGTAGTCTTCTTGAGTAGGCTCAAACATTTCAAAGTCCTTAGGAAAAAACTGCGGATCGCTAGCTTCAGTTTTCTTGTCCCAGTAGAATCGAAGAAGATCTTTGTTAGCAAACTGTGTCTTGTTTTCTTCTGTGCTGAAACGACGAGTGTCTTTGATGTAGGTGTTGCCGTTAATACGATTTGCTGCGTATGCTACTGCAAGTGCATCTTGCAGACTTACTGTTTTTAACTGAAGAACTTGTGTTTGAAGTGCCATTATCTTATTGCCTTTAACTTGTTTGCCTTATGTATATATTATAGCAGAGAGTTAGGGCGTTGTCAACTTTTTTTGGTTAACGCATATTTCATAAGATACAACATTTGCATTTTGGTTGCATTATTAAGTAATCTATTTGCTAGGTTACTCATTACTTCGATATTGTTAATATCGCCACGTTTAGTGCCGCCGCGACTCTGTTGCTCATTATGATCCAGACTAGGACGAAAGATATCTAGACTAGTACTAGTGTTTGCTCCCAAACCGTAATCTAAAAGTGTTCCAAATACCGGACAACGATTTGGTGCTTTATTATAAAGCTCAACAGGATCTACACCATATCGGTTGCCACTATGACACCAAATCCATTTTAGATCTTTATTCTTTATAAAGTGTTCATATAGTTCATATGAGCCGCCGTGTGACGATGGATCATATTGGATCATATATTTCTTATTTTGAATTTGATCTTCGACTAGCACTATATCCTTAATGGGAATAGTGTCGGGGAGAGTACTAAGATCCTCCCCAACCGCCTCAACTAGTTCATTAAACTGCGCTTGCTTCATCGTCTTCTTCAAAAGCACATTCAGCATCATCAAACCCCTGTTGATTAAATTCTTCAGAGTCTAGTCTATTCCAAACACGATTGTCTTGGATAAGCACATGATTGATTTCATACTCGGTTGTGGTTCCGTTTTTGCGTACTACTGGAGGAAGCTCTAGTTTTAGCAAACTTTTAGCACTTAGACCTTCTGGGTGTGTACGAAAGAAATCATAGTTAAGGATCATGCTGCGCAATGCACTAGCAATTACAAACGGAAAGCTCTCTTGACGTCCTCTAAAGTCATCTGCTTCTTTAGGATATGTATCGCTAATCAACTTACGAACATCGCCCCACAACGTACCACGCCCGCCTGTGCGTTTAGGTGTACCAGTTTTGTCTGGGTAGTATGCTTGAATAGCATTTATCAATTCAGTTTCAAGTTTGCGCATTTCATTTGCACCAAAGTTATGATTTTTATCATAATACCATATCAATGTACAAACGCCCCAAACTGTAGCATGGTCTAGTTCACCGTTGCCCCAGGCCATACGAACTGTTCGAATAGCACGTTTGAAAACATCGGCGCCGTACTGGCCACGGTAATCGTAAAGTTTATCTGCTCGGTTACAACTACCCGCACTCTTTTGAGTGCCTTGTGTTGCAATAGCAAATGCTCCGTATTCTGCAAGTTCATTAAATATTGCTAGGTAAGGAGCATCGCCTGCTTTTGCAGGAAAGCCTTCTTTTTCCATTGCTTGACCGCGATATACTCGTACTTTATAATCATCAAACCATTCAGTGGTTTTGTTTGAAATATTACGTGCGCCAAACTGGTTAGCGTTATCACTTTTTGCGTCACTTACAATGTAAGTTGCAGGACATACACGAGCACCAACTAATGCACGGCTACAAGTAGCGTGTTGTGAGTCGTTAACATCAAGTGTACCATCTGACTGTCGACGTCCGTGTGCAGGGTCACAAAGTTTTGTATCCCACTCGATCAAAATGTCTTTGATGATGTGTGCAACATCAATGTTACGCTGTACATTATAATCAATGTAAACTGTGTTCCACGCAAATTCTTCAGCGCCTTGTACACGATCTTCTTCGATAAAGTAAGGAAGATTATAACCGTCAAAGATGCTCTTACCTGTTTCAGGATCTACACTGTCACGCATTACACGTAGTACTTCTTTTACTACATTAAGGAACGGCTGGCGCTTGGGCATAAAGGCTGCACAGTCGATTACTTTAGTTTTAAGTCCTTTAAGGATAGCCTTAAGATCACCATCTGGTTGCCCAGCTAGACTAGTTAGTCCTTTTGTACGTGCTTCGATAGGACCAAAAATACGATCAAGATCGTCACCAAACTCGTCTAATAGATCTTCGTGATAAAAACGTTGTGTCATAGTTGCCTCATTTGCCTAAGTTGTTTAACATATACTATATAATAACATCTTATAGTAAGATGTCAATCAAAAAGTTGTCCAAAAGTGTTATCTGCTTGTTTCATAGCACCATAATCAGTTGCTAAATGCACTTCACGTGGTACAAACAATCGATCCATATATTTTTTGATCTGTTGATGTTGCATACCTATATCTTTGCCAAAGAACAGTCCACGCTGTTCTGCATTAACAGGTCTACGTACTGCACTTACACAAACATAATCACGTTGTTCAAAAAAGTCATACAATGCTTGCGGATCGTATCCAAATAGTTTGCATTGTTTTGGTACTATCTCAACTTGCACACTCGGACGACACCGGTCGATTGTATCTTTTGCGCCTTGTATAACCAATAGCTCGCTACCTTCAACATCAATCTTAATAGCATCTACATCTTCAAAGTTATAGCTGTCAATTGTACGTGCTGGTACAGGCACAAGATTTTGACTAGGACGTAACTTAACATTAGCACTGTCTAAAACTACATGATTGTGGCCACCGTGATCTGTGTGATCTAAAATATCAATAGTGCCTTCATTACGATTAGTTGCGGCAACTTCGTGTACTGTAGTAGTTGCTATTAGATTCATACTTTGATGTATACCTTTGTAAGTATACCAACCTGCTGTAGCATCTTTGTCTCTGAAGACTTCTCCAGTTTCATCTGTGCCTTTCCAATACACACCGTTAAGGTCTTGCTGTTGAGCAATAGCAATATTTGCTTTTAACATTTTAAGTGTAGTGGGTGTAGGTTCAAACGATTCTACATTTTCAGCCCATTCGCTGTAAGCAATAGTATTGTTGCCTACGTTAGACCCAACATCAATAATGCGTTTTGCATTAGGATAGATAGTGCGAATTAGTCTTGAGTTATTACCTTGATAGTATACATTGTTTCCACTAAACCGTGGACCTTGTAAATTATCGTGTGCAAGTAACCAATAGCAACGTCCAAACTTGTTTACAACTAGTCTAAACAACTCATCGTTGTATAATCCACTTGCTTCTGCAAATCCAAAACTGTCTTGGAATTCTTGTGCTGATATCTCAGCTGTTATTTTTTGCGGCATGTCATTTCTCCTTCTATAACCAATGTTCGCAATATTAATTATACCATTTTGTCAAATAATTTTTTAAATTGACTTTGTACTAAAGAATTACGTGTACGAACGTCGTTTGGTCGAGTATTACACATATCTTCAAAAGATTTTGCTTCATACTGCCACCATTTACGATTACGATTGGCTATGCCATTAAATTGTGGACGGACATATAATCCACTAGCTTGCTCTACTACAATTTCTACAGTGTGCTTACAATGCTGGAATGCACTGTGTGGAATGAAAAAGTAATGAAATTTATCTAGTATTTTGTTATATGCAACTACACGCAACGGCCCGTTTTTAGAAGCAATTTTTCTAACATTGAAACTATGAGTCCAGCAGCCTTTAGATTTATTATTGTTGCGTATGCTACTTACAACAGTTTTTGTATCTGTTCCGTCTGCATGGTCTTGCCCGTGAGTACTATCCATCTCAATTCCGCCAACCTTACTAATTGCAAGCTCTACTAGGCGTTCTCGTTGAACTAGTCCCATTTGAACACACTTGCGAAGTGTCTTCATATCTTGTTTATCAAAATTTAGATATTTTGAAAATTCATCAAAATACCGAACATCATACTTTACAAATTCGTCTGTAGTAGCCATGTTATTTGCCTTTGTGTTGTTGCCTATGTACTAAGTATAACATCTTTTGAAAGGATGTCAATCTAATTGTGTCCAATTTGCTCGATGTGTATGCAGTTCACACCACCGTACAAACAATCCTAGTTCTCGACCGTTTGCTTCAATTTCCCAAGGAAGATCCCAATATGCTACTTTTTCTGGACTGTAAGTTTTTCCGCGCCACTTATAGTCGTGTCCAAGTTCTCTACGAGCATACTGTTTTACATGCACCATTTCGTGTGCAACTGTTTCTAGCATTTTACGCAGCGTTAACTTGCGATTTATTTCAATTTCAAATGTTCTATTGTCTTCTAGCTCTTGACAGTATCCCATTACACCTTTAGGTGAACTGAGGTTAATAGTAATATCAAGCAAACGCATACGAGGCATTAGAGTTTCAATACAAAACTCAGTAATACTTTCTACATACTTGCGCTGATAGGCTTTGCCGCCAATTGCTTTTATACTGTTCATGCTATAATTATAGCACAAAACTAAAAAGTTGTCAACCTAAGAAATAATACGTTAATATTAAAGTCTAAATGAGATGCGGCCTTTGGTAAGATCATAAGGTGTCATTTCAACTCTTACTCGATCTCCTAAAATAATACGGATCTTATTTAAGCGCAATCTGCCGCCAGTATAGCATATTACTTCGTAATCGTTTTCTAGATGTACTTTGAATGTTTGATTTGGAAGGACATCAATTACTTGTCCTTCCAGTTTGATTAAATCATTATTCTTTGGCATCATCTACTTTGGTTATAATTATTGTACCTTGGTCACCCCATGATACTTTAATTGTATCGCCTAGCTTAAATCCAGCAGCTTCTGCAATTTCATCCGGGATTTTCATAATGACTTGCTCAGTATCACCTGGGATATCCTCAAATATTTCTTCTTGATTATATATTGTTTTCATCTGTTATTTAACCTTTATACATTTTTCTATCTTAAAACTCCATGTCTGCTGCTACAACGTACCTATTACTATCTGATTGTAATATACCCGGGCGATGCCAAATCTTACCAGGATAGATCATCCAATGTCCTGTCTTCCAAGGTACAAAGTATTTGCCTTCGCCATCAACACCGTTGGGTGCTAGTTCTGTTCCTGCTGTATTTGTACGCACACCAAATGGCGACTGTAAGTAATATACTCCGCTAACTGTAGTAGTTTCAGGGTTATGATTGTGATGATGCCAAAGTTTATCTCTATCTTCGGCAGTCTTTAGGCTAGTTTGAAAACTCCAACTTTGTATGTTCTTAATCTGTACTTCTCTATTCATAAATGCAAAGCAACTCCAGATAAAGCTCATTTTAAGATTTACCCAATCGCTGCTTTGCAACCCGAATACATTCAGCTTGGTTTGAAATCTAGGACTGTTGGTAAAGTAATTACCTGACGCAATAATCTCATCAACAGTTGTAACCATACGCCCGCGAGCAGTAGCATCTATCAAATTATTCCAGTTGTAATATTCATTATCCATTGTGCATTTCCTAATAACTTACGTATTATTATAATAACACCTTTATTTAATAATGTCAACCAGTAATATACTAAGAAAATGGTAAATACTAGAGTGGAGCGTGAGGGCGTTTTTTATGGACTTTTTAACATTAGTCTAGCAAAGTCGGATTTCCAATTGCAGGGGCACTTGCAGCCGGCTACTTTGTTTTCCTAACACTTAGTTGTATTTTACTATTGCCAGAGTTGTGAATATTACACTAATTACAAATACCACAGCTACTATTGAAATTCCTACCCACATGCATATTTCGCCAAGACGTTTTTTACGAAGGTATCTGCGCTGTGCTTCTTCTGCTTCTTCTCTGTCCTTGCTGCGTTTTATTTCAGCTTGGAATTCTAACCATGAATCCCACATGCCGGCGCGCCCACCGTAGATCATTAGTTCCTTTAACTGTGTCTCGTTTGCTGCAAGTTCCTCTGCTGCCATGAATGCTGCAATGTCCGACTTGTATCCGTGCTTGTGAGCTTGTTGTTGTATCTCACGCTTGAGTCCAAAGTAAGTGGCCAGTGCTTGGCTTGCTTCCCATAGTTCTTTACCATTGGCCACAGTCTGTTTAACGATATCAAATGCAGCATTCGCCGCGGCAAGTTCAACGAGCATATGATGTCTCCACTAGCTTATTCCACAACGACTGCTGTCCATTGTCGTTACTACCCGGACTTTTAAAGTCAAACGTTAAGTCGCTTGCGTTTACAGTTGTCGCTGTTATAAATAGTAATACTGTTAGTAGTAGCTTCATTAAATACACCTCATATTGTATTTAAGTGAATATCTTTATAGAATTTACTACACATATAATTGAAACAAAATGAATACACAAAAAGAACAAGAATACTTTTTTAATATGTTTGACGAAATGTGGGCCAATGTAGGTGAAGTAATGCCCGAGCGTGATCAGTACAGTTTGTGTGCAGAATTAGAAGCATTAGAATGTGAACGCATTTTTAACGCACTTAAATTTTCTTACGGTAATCAAACAAAAGCGGCCCAGTCATTAGACATAGGCCGCACTGCGTTGATTGCTAAAATGAAAAAGTATAAACTTACTTAGTAATGGTATACTGTTAAGTTCTTGGCAAACTAAAAGAGAACTTACTTTTTATACCTGTGCCATAATATGCGTTGGATTCAATTTTTGCTTTTTCTTGAAAGTTAGGCGGGTAAACAACAGTAATACTCTTAACAACTGCATCTTCACCTTGAGTACCTACTATAGTTTTTGCCTGCACCATTGCAGAACTATTTAGGAATGAACGAATAGCTTCTCCAAAATCAATTTTAGGATCAGTATTAATATATTGTGCCACCATTGTTGCCACTCTTGCTAGACATAGATAACTTACATAGCTTCCTGGTTTATAGCCTCCCATGGTAAATATTTTCTGCAACTTACGAGGTACTTTTTGTAAATCTTCTGGGGTAGCTTGTCTAACAACAGCACTTGGTGCTTGAGGATTTCCAACTAATTTTAATTCTTCGGCCATTGGATTTTGCATTAACTCTGTAAGTTTAGCTGCCTCTTGGGTAGATATTAACTTATATCTTTCAGCAAGTGTAATTGGTTGTACTGCTTGTCCTTGATCTTTGCAAATATCTAAAATTGCAACAGCTTCGGCAAACTTTGCTATGTACGCCCGGCCTGTTTGTGTTTTAGCAGCTTCTTCTTTTGCTTTCCATATATTAGTAATACTAGCTTTAGCACCTTGCTTGCCTTTATGACTAATTCCCATTTGAATACCATCTTTAATAATGTAAGCATCAATTAGCGGATTATTCTGTCCTTCTGGGAACATCACACCTGCACCTTTTAAATTACTACCTTTAAAAATATCTGCAATTGCTTGATCAATCGGACCGTTAACTACACTGTGTCGTCCAATTAAGGCAATCGGTGCTAGTACTTCACAAAAATCATCTTGAATAGCCGACTTATACTGTGCCCCTGCAACAAATATAATAGTTTCATTTTTTGCTGCTTGTAGTGTTGCTTGAGTGAGCATGTCGCTCATCTCGTGATTTTTAATTTCATTAATAATAGCTTGTACAGATCTAGTACGTCCGTCAGCAACTCCTAATTGTCCGGGTTGCATATTAACAGTAGATTTGGTAGCTGCACTTCCGTTACTAGGAGATAAACTTACAGCCGTAGCTTCACCATCTTTAATTGTATTTGTTGGATTTACTTTTTGGAAATATTTTCCTAACCAAATTTCTCTTTTATCTTCAGCTTGGAATTTTGCAAATCCAAAGGCTCTACCTCTGCCAAGTTGATTAATCCATCGTATATCAACCTTTGGATTTGTTCTAGTTATTTCTTCAACAGCAGCGTTTACTGCTTCAGGTGTTTCAAATCCATCTGCATCATTAGGATACTTAAAGTCCCAGACAACAAAACTGTATTCTGTTCCGTCTCTATCAACATAAATTTCGCCTGGTGTCGCAGCTCTTAGGCCCTGGCCTTCTGCTAAGATTTTTGTTTCTATTAATTTAAAATCGCTATATCGCATGAAGTAATCCTAATTTCTTTTAAGTATTTATCTTAGGAAACAACATATCGGTACAGAACCTATCCACGTCTGCTTCGTCTAAGCCTAAACTTTTCATAGTGCGAGGAGTATGCGGATTTTGCTGTTGATTGTGACAGTAATAGTTTTGTGCGGCTGTTACTAAATCTATATTGCCTAATCCGGTAAACTCACCAATCTCATCAAAGTATGCACGAAGGTTGTTTAATGCAAGTTGTATAATAGCAACTGCTTCTTCTTCTGTGCTTACGTTGCCCGCTGCAAGCATTTTATCTGTAAAGATGTTAGTAGCCCATTCTGGTAGCTGTCGTTGCTTGCTAGGAATAAAGTCTGCTACGCTTTCTTTATATCCGGCAATCATAGGATTGTCTAGATCGGCACTTGCACTAAAGTCGTGGAAGGCTCCGGTCATTTTAGTCTTACCTGAAATTACATCAAAGCCGTAAATGGGACCCGGATTGTTTAGCACTGGGAATACGCATACATGCATCATCCACAGTCCTTTTGAATCTCTAGCGTCCACTACATCAATGTGGGCACGGCGTACATTATTATTGTGCCAAACGCGATTAACCCAAGTATCGTTATTAAAATGTGCAAGACCGGGCTCGCTATATTCAATTGCTTTTTCATTAAAGATTTGTATAATCTCATCTTTGCAATCAATCAGTTTGTTCCAGATAATGCTCAATGTCTAACTCCATAAGTTCTTTAAATAATGCTGTTGCTGACTCAAACACGTACTTTGCTTCGTCAGCCATGTCATCAGTTGTTTTTGCTTTGATTGCAACTTTAAGTGCATCGGTGTCACCATCGAATTGATACATGCGGCCTTCACCTGGAACACGCTTTGCAATCATTTGGCCGCCGCTAAGGTCACCCATGTGCAATACATAAATGTGTGCCATTAATTTGTCAGCATCGTGCATGATATCTCTCATGTGTGCAATATATTCGTTTGTACTAGGTACTAAAACTGGAGGAGTGTCTTTGCTCCATAATTCAAGAAAGTCTTGCTCAATTTTTAGTTTTCTTCTAATGTTAACTAAATTATCTAATAGTCCATTAGCTGTTGCCACCGCCTCTAATAGATCATATTTTTTATGTTGATTCCAAAGATATGTAGCATATAATTCAGGATTAATTTTACCACTCATAATAACCTTTACAAAACCTTGACGTTCTGCATTACTATGTTGATCTTTAGTAAGTTCTTTTAAATTACTCATTCCTGTTCCAGCCTAAATTTTAATGGAAATCCATTATCTTTTGAAAGCGTACCTGCTTCTACACTTTTTTGTTCTGCTATTTCAAATGTATATATTCCACACACTGCACTACCTTCCGTGTGAACAGTTAACATTAGCTCATGTGCTGTAGTTTCAGAGTGTTTAAAAATATCTAACAACATCTTAACTACCCACTCCATTGGAGTAGTATTATCATTAAGTAAAATTACTTTATACTTACTGGGAGTAATAGTTTGCTGTTTAATTTTTTCATCAATTCTTACATCAATATCTACGGTCATTTTTTTTCTCTTTTAATAAGCAGGATTAATAATGTAACCCTTACAGAATTATTTATCGTTCGACACATACACACCATTAAATTGCTGAGTAACACGTACAAATGTTGTGCATTTGCTAAGTTGCTTTAGCGTCTTAGCGCCTGCATAAGTACAAGTTGATCGAATTCCTCCAAGCAAATCTTGTACTACTTGTGCTACATCTCCCTTATACGGTACAAGCACAGTTCTGCCTTCACTGCTACGGTATTCTTTTAATCCGCCAAAGTGTTTTGTGTTTGCTGTTTCGCTACTCATACCATAAAACTGTACAAACTGTTTTTCTTTGTATACTACGCTTAGATCGGATTAATACATCCTTGTAGTCTAGTTTGACGTCCTGTTCAATTCTCATTTCTTTTCACCATAATTAAAAGATATACTAATTCTATCTTTGTTTGATCTATTACCTTGTACACTGTGTTTTAACCAACCTGGAAAAATATACAGCGCACCAGTTTTGCAAGCATAGGTTGCTCTAGTACTAGTATAGTAGGTTTCTTGAGCAGTATCAGTTGGAATATGATATTCAGCACCGTCGTTACGTTCGAACTGTATGTTGCCTTGATCTGTATCTGCATCAACATAATAAACACCGCTTAGTACACTACCTACATGATTGTGCAAGTGATTATATCCGCCAGGCGGATTAATATTAATCCAGATATTATACAGTTCTAAATCTTTCATTCCTACTTGCGCTGCGCAAAGATTTATTTCAGTATTAAGATGTGCAACTAGTTTATCAACTTCTTCGCACTCGCTTGATCGAATATCGTTGCTTTGATAACCGCCGGAGTTGCTAACAACTCTACCCTTATCTGTCTTTTGCTTTTCATAGGCCCAGGACTTTATGGTTGAGTTGTTTATCATATGAATTATAGCACTCCACACAACTGTAGGAAACCAAAGTTCTGTATGCATTGTCATAATTAATACCCGAGGTCTTGTACTTTCTTTTTAGATCTACGAATGGCTCCTGTTATGTCGCCATTTCTTACTTCAATATGTGTTCCGTCGTTCATCGGATTACTCGATGGTTTAAAGTTATTCTTTTTCAAGTGTACCTCCATGTACAATGCTATCTAAATTATATATTCTGTTTGGACTTATCTTATTATAAAACAACTGCTCCCCATTTGTCAACCAGTAAGTGTTAGAATTGGCAATAAAGTATGAGGATAAGACTGTAATATTACTTGGGCAATTATCAATATCAAGGATAACGCAATCTGCTTGTTTAGCCAATCCAAGTAACCAATCAGGATCATGAGCATCATTTTCTACTTCATACAAGTAGACATTAAAGGCACGGTCTATTTCGGATATTAGATTGTTAAATTGTTCTTTTATTGCAATACTTGGGTAGATTAATAGGAAACTGTAGTTGTTATTATACAGCCTATCAGGCGGAGTTATTAAGTTTATTTTATTCACTTATTACCTATGCGATTCCAAATTGAGTTTTCGTTTTGCTCTTGGTTTTGTATATAACCACTTTGTTCGGGCACTTCTGGTTCTGATACATAGTCTTCCCAGGGCAGTTTGTTAATAATACCATGTAGGTATTTTAATTTATAATCTTTAAGTGTTTCGTCTGGATGATCATCTTTCCAACGTTGTTTAGCATCTTGCCACGTTGGATGCTCATCTAGTTCATCTAACTGTTCTTCAGTCAGTCTTAACTCGTCCAACGATTCTATAGTTTTTTTTTTGCCTCAAGCTCTTCAGGATAGAACATTCTATTCTTTGTGTCAGGAATGGCAACTACTACTTTAGCTGGTTCATCAGCGTGTACTTCAATCTGATGAACCTGATCATCAGTTAAAGGTCCGTCGTCGGCCTCGTAGTTAGGTTCTACATTGATGTAGGGTTCTGCAATTTCTTCTGGGGTAAGTCCATCAGGCTGTGAGTAATTGTTGCTGCTGCAAGCCACACACTCAAAAAGAACTTTTGCTTTGCAGTCTGGGCATTCAGGCTCTTGCTCTGTAAAAGTTGGTGGTACATTTTGTGCCACCAATTCATCTCTTGCCTTTTCGTAGAGTTCCCAATCATCAGAAGCCATTTCTTCATGTTCTTCTTGTTTTTGTTTACGATGGTACTCAAACGTATACTGACTTGCGATTAATAATAGAACAGCAAGTGGGTCAAATACAAAGATAATAATTATAATTACCCATGTAACAGCTTTTTCAAGCATGTTCTTATCTGCTTCTTCGCCATAGACAAATTCAGCAATATATTTGATTGGGCCTACTTCGGCTTCTAGTTTTCTATATTCAATTTCTAACGTATATTTTTCTTCTGTAAGTTTATCAATACTGTCGTTAGCAGTTTTAATACGAGCATTCTGCTCATCTACTTGTGCATCAATATCAGCAGTCTTGTCTACCTTGCCAATGTTTGCTCTCAAACGATTGATCAGTTTGTTGGACTCTGCAATTTGTATTTCTACTGCGGTACGTATACGTTTAATCTCTCTAGTGGCTGCACGAGCTTGCGGATTATTAGTTGCTTGTTGAATGTTAGTTAGCAGCACTTTACGTTCAGCGTTCTTTGCATCTTTCCAGGCAGTGTATGCTCTTGTGCTTCCGCTACCAAACGCACCATCAGGTTTAATTCCAATAATTGCTTGTGCTTTTTTATAGCTTTCTTTGTCACCACTGTCGATATAACCTACTACAGTTCGCATAGCAGTATCAATTCTATCTAATTCATCTTGATACAACTTTGCTTGCGAACCAATGGTGTTATTCTGCTCATCGATAGCAGGTTGGATACGAGCATATGCAGTGTCAATGCGCTGTTGTTCTTTGTCAATCTGCGCTTGTACATTTGCATCAGCGCCTGTTCCGCTTGTTTGTAAAGAGTTAGTCTTTAGTTCTGCTCGTTTAATAACATCATTTTGCCTTGCAATTTCTGTAGTCAGGCGCTCTACTTGTGCAACACTTTCTGCACTAGCACTAGTTTGCTCAATATGTGCTTTACTTAGAAAGCCAAAGATACCCATACTTGTAATAAACATGAGGATAACAACTGCTAACGCAAGATAGGTTCTTAACCACCAGGTAGCAATTGACCAATATCTATGCAACCATACTGCTGTAACTAGTTTAGCAATTTCAAGTGTGCCGCCCATAATCATAATTGGAACAGCGGCTGCGGCAAAGATAGCCACAAGGCCTGCCACTGAGTAATAAATTGCAACGGCACTGATAGACAGTGCTGTAATCATTGTGAGTAGTGCTAGAAACATTGTAGTGTATTTATGGCCGTGTGTTTGCATAATTAACCTTTACTATTACTCTATAAACTTCCAACGCTTGGTACTCCCGTTGTAGCAGGCAGTTTCCTGCCAATTCTTTTGTTTGCCTCTATACATCATAGTATTGAACATTGTATGGCATCCTGTTGCATCAATTTGTACTAGCTTCACTATCCCAATAGCCTGGCCAGGAACTTCCCATTTGCATTGTTCACCTGCTTGCATTTCTCGTAGGGCGTAGTCTACACAGGTTGTATATTCTGCTCGTGCTTCTTTGGGCACAGTGTAGTAATGGCGTTTAATAATATTAAAGCCTAGGTCATACACACTCTTATTAGGTTGGTAGTCAGTTGCTACACTATAGTTAGTACCTGGCGTAGAAGAACACGCAGTTAAAAAACTAATTGAAAGTAGGATAAGCAAATGCCGCATTTACTGGTCTCCAAGTTGTTTGACCACGATGGTCTGTGAATTTACAAAGTAGTGTTTCGCCTGCTTTAGGATCACCACGTTTAGTATCTAACGGACGACTAATTCTACAGTCGCTTGCTACACCAACGTCCTTAACAACATGCTCAACTCTAGGCTTGTCTGTACATTCTGTTAGACCTTCACTGCTAACTGTGTTGCCTTGAGTGTAGATCTTTGTTGTTTGGTAACAGTATTGTGCATCGTCATGATACTCATACTTCGGTGCTGAGGAGCAGGCAGCTAATGCTAACACTGCTCCTAGTATTACTACTAGCCTAAACATTATTGTACCGCAGGGCGTTTTGATTTAGCTTCAGCGATCAATTTATCAAATGTTGCTTTTTCCATTTTCAACTTTACAAAAGTATAGTACTCGCCTTTGTATTTGAACTTGGCACGTTCGTGTGCAATGTGCTCACGAATTGATGTATCAGTAACTGAGTAGGAAATAAATGTATCAGTACTACGTGTATCGTTGTTAATATGGATAACAGTCTTACTATTGATATTACCGTTAATACGTTTTGCATAATGATTCATTGCAATAGCATACATTTGTTCTTCACCTGCTTGGAAGAAACGTGACTGACCGCCACCGCATGCATATACATATTCTTCTTTCCACCAAAGCATGCCCTCAACGCCTGATTCGGCGCAATCTGCATACCATTTAGGTTCTGCATAGCTTTTGAGCTCTTTAATTTCTCGCATACCTGAGCATGCTGTCAAACTGATTGCAGCCGCAATCAAACCAAGTTTAATAAATGTGTTTTTCATATTAGCCTCTTGTGCCTATAAAGTTGTTACTACATTTACTAGTATACACTATACTAGGCAGTTGTCAAGTTATTTTGGTAAAATTACTTACCGAACTCTAAAGAACAAGTGAGCACCAATGCGCCCAATATCATCCATGGCGCGATTCCAGACTGGATTTACATAAGTTGCGTGATAATGGGTCGCACCTTCTGTAATTCCACGCATAGTACGTAGGATTGCAATTTGGTATGCAATTGCTTGTGACTGCCTCCACATTTCTGCATTATGCATAGTATCTTCTTTGCCGTCACAATACCAGCTAAATTGGCACTTGTTCTTAATCATATTACCGTTGCTATCTTGTTTACCTTGTCGTACAACTTCACAAATAGTATTAGGATAGCGCCTATCTTTTACACGATTAAGTACTACATCGGCAACTGCGTAACGCCCTGCCAAAGTGTCACCCCGTGCTTCAAAATAGATATTTTTAGCAAGACAATAAAGTTGTGGTCGTTCTACTTTTGTAAACAATTCTTGGGGAATTTCTGCTAATGTATCAGCAACAACAATGGTGCTTGCAATTGATGCTCCAAAAATAATGATGGTGACAATGGCTGTAATTAATTTCATAGTAGTTCTCATTAAATATTTAAGACATTTTGACTCAATTTTATGTGCGCAGTTTAGTTATCGACGCATACGAGCAATTTCTATAATGTGGTCTGTATTAAATACTGGCACTGCATTTGATTTAGCCATTTGACTAATGCCTTTAATTTTAGTTCCAGTGTACTTGAGAATCTGCGGGCTACTTACTGCGCCTTTGTGTCCTGTATCTAAACTCTTATGATGTGCAGTGCTTCGTTCTGCAGGGATACGCACATCGTAGTCCAGCGGCGCAGCCTCCATTGCTCGTCGACGTTTTTTATCTTCTGCTTCTACTCCCCAACGCTTTTGCAGTTCCTTCCAGCTGGCATCCAGTTCACGAGCCTTCTGAGCTTCTGCAGCATTGCGAAATTTAACTTTACCTTTGCGTTTGCCATTAAGACTAAGACTGGGATGATGTAAGTGCATTGTCAAAACTAAACTCCTGCTTTGTTACTATGTTATCATTATAGCAGGAGTTTAGCTAATTGTCAACTTATTTTACAGCCATTTAGGCTTTTTGATCTTTTTAAACGGTTTGGCAATAGTGTTGCCTGCATGTTGGACCGGTGCTGCAACTTTCTCGGCTACTTTGGTTGTGTCTGTTGCTACTGTAGTTGCTGTATTAACTACTGCTTGTTGTGCTGGCTTAGTATCAACGCTAACACTTGTATCAACGTCGACTCCTACTAGTAATGCTACCTTACCGCTGGCGCCGATAGTTGCAACACCGTTATCCATAGTTGCTCCACCACCTACTTGTGCGCCTACTTGTGCGCCTGCACTAACGCCTGCGCCTGCTTGTGCGCCGTTGCCGCTATCGTCGTATACGCCGGTGCTTGCTCCTGCACCTACACTGGCTCCTGCAATAGCACCGGCGTTAGCAGTTGCACCATCTGCACCAATTTGTGCGCTAGCATCTACACCTGCACTTGCTTGTGCGCCTACGTGTGCTTCGGTAGTTGAAGTTACTCCTCCACCTGATACACTTGTGCTTGCTCCTGCTGTTACGCTTGTACCAACATTAGCACCTGCTTCTGCACTTGCATTACGTCCGTCAAAGCCTGCTGTAGTACCTGCTGTTGCGTGTGCTTCTGTTGTTGCGTGTGCTTCTGCACCTAGGTCAACGCTGTCTACTGATGTGCTTGTATCTACTCCTGCGTGTGCTTCTGTTGATACACTAACACCGGCGCTTGCACTTGTTTTAGTTGTATCTGTGCCTGCATATGCTGTTGCACTTGCGCCAACATTATCGTTACCTGTTTGTGCTGTTTCATTACTCATTTTTATCGTCCTTTGTTGACTGTTTGCCGCCTAAGTATCCGCCGATAATTCCTATTAGCCCTGTGATACTCATTTTCATTAGCGTGATAATTTCTGGATCTAGAACTCTGTCAGTTCGCATGGCAATCATGTAATCACCTAAAATAACTATGCACAGCAGAATCATTATTCCTGTTGCTAGCATACCAACTATATAATCTGCAAACTTCATTTTACTGTCCTATTAACTGCTATGTTTATTTATAAGTAGCTGCTAATCTTGCTTAATTATTTCAGGCCACTTAGCTGCATCAAAACTTGCTTCAGCTTTTTCAGCAAGTTTTGGAAATACATTGATGCCAGTTGCTGCTTCAACGGTGTCCACACTAACTGCATACTTGGGCAAGTCTTTTGTACTCAGCTTCTCATTTGGAAATAAGAAAGCAATAGTATCGCCTGTGGTTGCATTGTAAATAATTTTCCAAATACGTGTTGGAACCCCTAAGTTGTTGCCAATAGTTTTGTATCCTGCGTCATAGATAGTTCCACTGATAACATATATGTCGTTACCTGCGGCTGCTGTATTACGCACACCAACTTCAAGTATACGCCAGATGCCTCTGTTGTTACCTGGATCTTGTGGAATCATATTAGTAAGGAAGAAACTTTCGCTCATCTGTTTGTCATCAGTACGATTGTCTGCTGCTGGTGATAAGTGTCCTCTATCGTACGGATGTCCTTTGTAGTCTTCCAACTGTGCTTCTTTATCATCGTCTACTTTAGGATCAGGACCAAAGTTATTCTTACGTTTAGCGGGACCTGTGATGTCTGTAGTATCTAAATGCTCTACAACATACTCTGCTGTCTTGGTATCATAGCGATAATGCAGTGCATAATTACCGTGGCAAACGTATTGTGTGTTTGTAGTAATGCTGCTAATAGGAGCACCTAGTGTTGTGTGTTGAGGACAGTTGTTGTCGATTGGATTAGCGAACGCAGCAAACGGCATCAATGCTAATAGATATAAAAACTTTTTCATTGTTACTCCTAATTAACTATGTAGTTATTTAGTCATAAAAAAAGAGCAGCCTAAACTGCTCTCTCTGCTATGTTTGGTAACAAGGTCTAACTACCTTGTAGCTGCCCTTAGGCTGCTAGTGCGTACTCGCTGTTTGCGTTTACTTTTTTTGCTTGATTAACGGTCATCGCCTACCGTGTTGCCGTCTCCATTATCTCACCCTGTCGAAACTATGCAGGCCCATCAAAAGCATACTCAAGAGTTCAAATTCTTTTTACCAACCAGTCATGGTGAGTACACTTTTGGTGGACCTGGGGGGATTCGCACCCCCGTCCAGGATGCCTTCACTTTGAAGGGATTACAACAATTTCTTAGGCGGACTGGATATTGCTAGCCTGTGCGCCTTTTGGGCCTTGTGTAATTTCAAAAGTTACAATTTGCCCTTCTTGTAGAGTTTTAAATCCACTTGAAGTGATTTGTGAAAAGTGTGCAAACAAATCTGCACCACCAGTGTCTGGAGTAATAAATCCAAATCCTTTGGCTTCATTAAACCATTTTACTTTACCTGTGTTCATATACTTATTTTCTCTTTGTTAATAACTTACAAATACTATTGTAATACATTTAGAAGAATATGTCAAGCTCTTTTTCTGCTTTAGATTCTTCTTTTTCTTCTTCTGGTCGGATTGGTTCTAACCATGTATCAGCAATGTATGCCTTAGGACTTGGACCGAACCCGCTTGCTATGTCGTCACCTTGGATCCACCAGTAGTGATCGTGAACAGGCGCCGTGCAAGGCATACCTCTAAATTCCCACTGCTCTTGTTGTTGAAACTTACCAATGTATTCTACTACTTTTACAACTCGTCCTACGTTCTCTGGACGTATCGAATAGATAATACGAGCAATGTCACCTGCCTTACATTTCATCTTTTACCTTACTTGCTTCATATTTTTTATAATTTCCGTTTAACAAATTTATACTTTTTCCATGAATACAATATATTTTTTAATATGTAGTAATGGGCCTTTTTTAGGTTGAACCTCAAACTCTAATATTTCTTCATGAATAATTTTCCATCTCGGGTCTATCATTTTAACCTTCCACCAATCGGGGTTCTCGATTATTAAATGTGCATTACGCCCGTCACTTAATGTTTTTTTTGCAGGATGGCAAGCAATTAAATGATATTGATACTTTTGTCCAATTGAAAATAATTGATCCAACGTAGCGTTTAATAACGTAGGTTCTATATGTTCTAATACATCACTGCTATAAACTAAATCTACTATGTTGGGAAGTTCAATAGGTGAAGTTATAGGATCATAGTTAAAAACTTTAAACTTATCACTGCTTAATGTAGAAAATGACATCCCTTTGCCGCAGCCAAAATCTAACATAGAGTTAATTAATTCGCTCGTTATTAATTGATTAACTCGCTTTGGTATTTTTTTTCCTAAACCAAACGTTTTTTTACTGTGCAATTGTTCTAGTTCTTTCAAATATTCTGTAGTATGCATATTATCCTTTACCTATCTCCTTAATTCATATAATAAAAATTCTGCCGGGTCACACCAATACGTTTCATATATCGCATCGCCAGGCCTATAAAGATGATAACTTTTATCAGTACCGTCTTTCTGTTTACCCATAACTTCGCCTTCGTAGTCGCCGACAACTTTAAAGTTATCGCCTGCTTGATCTATATTATAATCAACCCGCATCATGCTAGTTCTACCTTTCGTGCTTTTGAAAATTTTAGTGCAAACAGTAATGCCCATTTTTCATCTTCTACATCAACATATATATCGCACCGCTTGTAAGTGTCACCCGGCAATGTTTGACTGTTAGTGCGTAGTATTAGAATTGTATGCCATTGTATTTCTTCAAATAGTTCGTCGCCCAGTTCTCTACGGATCCAAATCTGTTCCATGCGATCCTTGTGAGACCATTTCATTTCTGCTGAACCTACGTAGAATCTCATTGTTAAACTCTTAAATTACGCTCATTACATTGCGTTCTTTTTCTCAATGATCTCTTTGCGGCGGTCTTTGGTAAGTTTACCTAGATCACCTAGTGCTGTACGTGCTCGGGTGGCTGCTGCTTTTACGCCCTTTGCTTCAAAAGTTTCATGTTCTTTTAAGTAGTTGTTAAATGCTAATACGATTTCTTCATGAGTTGGTTGTGTCATTATAGTTTCTCCTTTAATAATGCTTAATTAATTATATGTGATTTGTTTTGGTTTGTCAACCATTTAGTCGCCTACAAATACATCGCCACTACCGGTTGACAAGTGCCCGCATGTGGCATCATCCCCTGCGATTACAATAAGTTTGTTATTAGCATAGACTTTAGTTTGTTTTCCTGCTGGAATAGTTGGTCCAAAAGATGTATAGTTTGAATCAACCTGGGAAGTTTGTATTCCGCTAACTACATCAAATACGACTCCACTATGATCTCCGCCAGGAGGATGTGAAGTTACAGGATCACGATCAACAATGACTAGTTTGCCGTTTGCAAAAACAGTGGTCTGGCTAGGAATTAAATCACCTTCTGCCTTGTCGTTATCCCTACTAACTCCTGCCATTGTTTATACCAGTGCAATTCCGCTAGTCTGTGCAGTATATTGTTTACCAATTTCTGCTTCAGTCTTTGCAACACAACTTACTGACTGTGCTTGCAATACAAACTTACCGTCTGGTGATACGCTAAACATGAAAGGTGCTAGACCTAGGCCTTTTTCACCTGCAATCAGCACCATCGGCTTACGTACAGTGAAAGACTTAGCATCTTCTGCTTCTAGTCGTCCAATAATTTCTTCGCCTGAGCTTAATTTAAATGAGACGTTATCGCCTACTTTATATGGTACTTCAATTAACATTTATGTTCCTAATGAATGGCCTGTGCCATTGTAGCCTGTTTCTTCAATATAGGTGACTAACTGTTCGTAGCCACCTATTACTCGATCATTTATTTTAATTTGTGGGAATGTTCTTGCACCTGGAAACTGTTCAAACAATTCTTCACGAGTAAAATCTTTTTCAATCTGATAATAGTTGTATGAGAGATGTCTAATCTCACACAGTGCTTTAGCTTTTTCACAAAACGGACAAGCTGGCTTGCCGTAAATTTCTACACTCATAAACTAAATCCCTTCAATGATTCAGTAGTTACGTCTTGCTTAATACCACCGATGATATAGGACTCGACCTCTGTTTCCTGAGGAGCGACCTGCAAGCCCGAACTACTTAACCAATGCGCAGTCCACGGTAGAGGATTAGTATTAACTGGTTGATTAAAGATTGCCTGCAAACCAAGTGCTTTTAATCTACGGTTAGCAATATACTCTACATATTGGTTAAGCAGTGTAACATTCAATCCGATCATCGAACCGTCTTTGAACAAGTACTCTGCCCAGTCTTTTTCTTCTAGAACACATTCACGCCATAGGTCATATACTTCTGGCTCGCACTCTTTAGCAATAGCTGCCATCTCTGGATCATCTTTACCTTGTGCCCAAAGTTTTAATACATGTGTGCTTAGTGCAAGATGCTGTGCTTCATCACGAGCAATTAAGGAAATAATCTTTGCACTGCCTTCCATTAGCTTTAGTTCTCCAAAGCCAAATGTACATGCAAAACTAACGTAGAAACGCAAGCCTTCTAAAATATTAACAGTCATCATTGCCATGTACAACTTGCGTTTAACTTCACGCATGCTACCTTCGCCGCGGTGATTATAAGCGTCTGCTGCTACCGTAAAGGCATCATAATGTTTAGTTACACTAGTTGCACGAGCAATAATCTTTTCGTCGTCTAGGATAGTATCAAACACTTCTGACGGGTCAGCATACACGTTCTTCATGATGTGTGTATAACTACGTGAGTGGATTGTTTCAAAGAAGTCCCAAGTAACAATACAGCCTTCTAGTTCAGGAAGTGAAACATGCGGCAAAAATGCCAGGCATGGACCACGTCCTTGGACACTGTCAAGCAGTGTTTGATATTTAAGATTGGATGTAAAAATATGCTTCTGCTCAGGACGGAAGTTTTGAAAATCTGCACGATCTTTCTGCAAACTAACTTCTTCAGGTCGCCAAAAGTAACCTAACATAGTTTGATTTAACTTATCAAACACTGGGTGGCGAAACGTGTCGTAACGCTGGGTATTCATGTCCGAGCCGAAGAACATGTTTTGTTTTGTGAAATCAACGTTTTCTTGGTTAAATACTGTCTTTGCCATTTTTTTCCATCATCCTATCTGTGTATTACACTTAATAACAAGTATATGCTATTAAGTGTTAGTTGTCAATCTTTAAACTGCACAAGCGTCATATAGCGCAGGCATCGCATGATTCACTGTCTAGTTCCATTGCACCAAGTGCAAGTGTTGCTTCAGGCTTATCGTCGTCTAATTCACTTGGATCAGTTTTATAATCGTAAGTGTTTTGATAGTATGATGTCTTCCAGCCCAACTTGTATGTAGTTAACAAGTCTTGAATCATTTGACTCATTGGAACTTCATTGTTCTCATAATGAGTAGGGTTGTAACTCCAATTTCCACTAATAGCTTGATCAAAGAATTTTTGCATAACAGCAACAATATTAATATATCCTGTATTGTTAGGCATTTCCCACAACAATGTGTAGTGATTCTTTAGAGTTTGATACTGTGGAACAATCTGCTTAAGAGGCCCTTTCTTTGACTTCTTAACGGACAAATATCCTCTAGGTGGCTCAATTCCATTTGTTGCGTTCGACACAACGGAACTGCTCTCCGATGGCATCTGTGCGGACAATGTTGAGTGTCGTAGTCCGTACTGTAAGATATCGGCTCGTAAAGTTTCCCAATCATAATTTAACTTGTTCTCTACAATAGTATCAACATCTTTCTTATAGGTATCAATAGGAAGGATGCCTTTTGAATATTTAGTACGGTTGAAGTACTCGCATGCTCCGCGCTCTTGTGCAAGTTTGTTAGATGCTTTAAGCAAATAGTATTGGAACGCTTCTGTTAAGTTATGTACTAATGTCCACGCTTGTTTGTCTTCATATTTTACATGATTCTTTGCAAGATAATGTGCTAGTCCAATGTAGCCGATACCTAAACTACGACGAGCCTTGGTTGACTTTTCAGCGGCTAGGATAGGATAACGTTGATAATCAATAATTTCTTCTAGAGCACGTACTGCTAGTTCGCATAGTTCTTCTAGGTCGTCTAAACTCTTAATAACACCTACATTGATAGCTGACAGAATACATAGCGCAATTTCGCCTTCTGTATCATCAATATGATTAAGTGGCTTTGTAGGTAGTGTAATCTCTTGACACAAGTTACTCATGTATACTTTGTCTAAGAATGAACTATGTGTATTACAGTGATCTACGTTCATAATGTAGATACGTCCTGTCTCTGCACGTTCTTTAATTAACGCAGAAAACAACTCCATTGCTGATACTGTTTTCTTTTTAATGCTTGTAGTGCGCTCATACTTTTCGTATAGCTGTTGAAACTCCGCAGCAGGACCAAAATATGATTCGTATAGTCCTGGTACATCATGTGGGCTAAACAACGTAATGTCCCCGCCACTGAGCAGTCTTTGATACATAGTTAGGTTCAACTGTATGCTGTAGTCTAACTTGCGTACACGGTTATCTTCTGTACCCTTGTTGTTCTTTAGTACAAGGATGTCTTCAATCTCTTGATGCCAAAAAGGAAAATGTGTAGTTGCACTGCCACCGCGCACACCATTCTGTGTACAACAACGAACAGTTGATTCAAATTTCTTTAGGAATGGGACAATGCCTGTGTGTGCTACTTCGCCGCCGCGTATACGTGAATTTACTCCTCGGATGCGTCCTGCGTTGATGCCGATGCCCGCCCGTTGTGCGGTATAACGTCCAATAGCCATATCGCTGGCAAAGATACTGTCAAGAGTATCAGCACTGTCAACAAGCACACAACTTGCAAACTGACGTACAGGAGTGCGAACTCCTGCCATAACCGGTGTTGGAATATTCACTTTAAACAGTGAGGTTGCATCATAGTACCTACGTACATAGTGCATTCTAGTGTCTGCTGGATAATTTGCAAATAACGTTGCAGCAATCATCATGTACATGAATTGAGGAGTCTCAAATATTTCACCATTAGAACGATCCTGTACAAGATACTTGTCAACTACTTGACGCAGACCTGCATAGGTAAAGTTCTCATCACGCTTGTGACGAATGTAACTATCTAGTGTTGCAATTTCGTCTGCTGTATATTTTTCTAAAATCTCTTGATCATATACGCCGCGTTCAATATTGCGATCAATATTCTGCTGGAGTGTAATAGCATTGTATTCGCCAAACACCTGTTTGTTTATACTATAACTTAGCAACCGTGCTGCTGCATATTGATAATTAGGTGCGTCTAAACTAATAAGATCGTTTGCACTGCGTACCAACACTTCTTGAATTTCGTTAGTGCTCATGCCGTCGTAAAATTGAATATTTGCATTCATTTCAATTTGACTGCTACTAACTCCTGCTAGCTCTAAACAGGCGTGCTCAACAACTTTGTGTATTTTATCTATGTTGAGGTGTTCTTTTGTGCCGTCACGCTTGACGATCATTGTTCCATTTGACATTCTCTCTCCTAGTATTTTCTTATAATTGATATTTATTGCCTGTGCGGCATGCTGTAAATTTTCTGGTCTACCATCGTCGACGGTAATGCATCTACGGAAGTATATGTATCATTATAATATCCTATTGCGCATTTGTCTACCATTAATATATAATAATTAGTAGATTTATTGTAGTCTGTAATGATATGTATCTCAAAATTAGACCTATTAAAACGATCGGTTAACTGTAAGGAATAACACATTCCTAATACGCGAGAGAACTCGCAGTACTGATTCTCTTGTATAAGTTGCCAAGGGTCTGGCCAGCTCTTTTGATCCCATGCATCAGTATGAATACTAACTGTTGGTGCGGTATTGTAGCAGTCGATAACATCTTGAATAGGGTCCTTCGACCGCTCAAGACTGTACCTGAAGGCAACCCAGGCTACTAGCCTTTGTTCATAGGTTTTGTCAAACATTACTCACCAGTAGCGTCGATTGTTGTTTTTCTATTTCTAATCTTAAATTCTAACTGGGTTAGATCGTCTACTGGCATAGTACTTGATAGTAATATATCGATAGTTTCGTTAACAGTATCGCCGTCAGCATCTTGTACTAAGGCACTAAATGCAATAGAAGTTTCGTAAGTTGATACACCTATATAATCGTATGCATCTGATACTGTTATAGTTTTGTCTATACCGTTAACTGTTAGTGTAGCTACACCGCTGCGTACTGCTGAATAATTTCTACTAGATAATACGTATTCAATTTCAAATTGTTGACTAGCAATATCTATTTCACCTGGAAGTCTAAAACGCTTTTGTGCAGATCCACTAGTAATACTGTTTAATACATGTAGTTCTCCGAAGACTGCAATAACAGCACCTTCAATTTCAGGAATGTATGCATAGTTGGTCCAGTATCCCGGAGTATATGATAGTACTGCTGTTCTTGAGAAGTAGTCACCTATAGACGAGTTTCCTGGAGTTTGATATTTAAGTATAGAATCAGTAGCTAAGTATTCTGCTGCACCTTCTGTACCTACCATAGTATAAAAGTTATTTTCACTGACGTTGCCTTTACCGTACTTTACCCAAGCAGCGTTTTTGTTAATATCATTAAATCTACAATTGGACCAGACGTTGTTGTAAGGGCCAGTTTCTCTACCAGATCCTACTGCTATGTTTAATGATACAAGCTGTGTTGCAAATGCTAGTCCGTAAGACAGATTAGAGAACTCACAGTTAGTCCATGAGTTGTTGTGTATATCCCAATCACTTATAACTGCATAAGCAAATCCGTTAAGTGTACAATCTTCAAATACGTTATTCTTAGTTTCAACAGATCCACTTAGACTATTCATTTCAATTGCAACATCAGTAACTGCTACCGCGCCTCCACTAACCCAAGGTCCTGAAAACTTAATGTCTTTAAACACACTGTCTTTACAGTTATTGAGAATCAAGGCTTTGTTAGGAACTGTTGTTTCTAATGTCATACCTTCTAGTCTAATACGAGTTGGTTGGTTAATAGTTGTAGTGCTTGCATTACTTGCAGGAGTTCCAACTATGCTATCTCCATTAATCGTAGTGAACATGTTTACACTTGCTGTAAGTGTTCTAATAATAGTTTTATCTGCGCCGGCACCTACAAGTGTTGTGTATGGCGGAATGTAAATAGGGCCGTCAATTACATACTCACCTGGCTCAAGATGTAATATTACTCTACTAGCTGCACTACCTTTGATAGCATCATTTAAGTATAACTGATCAATAGCTGCTTGTAACCGTATAGTTGCAATTTGACTTGGCTGTCCAGTTAATCCAAAAGAACGAACACTTACTCTGTCGTCAAGTCTTGCTTGTAAACTTCTGCGTACTGGACTAGCAATGTCTCCGCCAGTTAATAAAAAAGCATCAGCTTCTCTATATGTATAACTATCAGCAAGAGTAAAGATGTTGTCGTACTGTGTCAATACTTTTGTATTGCCAACTGCCGGCGAACCTTCGGATACGCTGCCGTTTCCAATAAATAATTCTTGCGAGTCAACTGCCCAACCAAATTCACCCGAAGCTAATTGAGGTAGCCCGCTACCTGCGTTTTTTTGTCCTCTACGAATTTGTATTCGACTGATCTGAACTACTGCCATGACTATCTCCTATTATACATATTTATCGAATTAACTGTTCTGTTCGTAGTATGTATATACTCTATTGTACCATTCATTACGCCACTCGGCATACTCATGTGGCCATACATCAAACTGCTGATATGTCTCTCCACCGAGATCTGAGCCATGGTCACCTCGGCTACACATAAAGATATGTCCTTCGCGAATATTAGTTCCAAACATTTCGTTGTGTGCTTCGGCATAGGCTACTAGTTGCAAGAAGTAGTTCTGTACATACTCTAACTTCTTAGGCTTATTTGTTTGCTTGAAGTCAAGAATGCAAGGTTGGCCTTTATACTGTCCAACTAAGTCAGTAGTACCGGCATACATCTGCGGAACATAAAGAGCAACTTCGCTGCCCCAAATCTCATCAACATCTACCATTGCGTTGTCACGCACCTGAACTGCCATTGCGTGTGCTTTGATTGCAAACGGGTTACTACCAGGAGTAGGCCATTCGCCGGTATCTACATAGTCTTCAAGATATTTGTGCATACGTGTACCAACACCGGCAGCTTCTGTTGTAATTTCTTGTGCTTTTACATCACCTACACGTCTGCGCCAAGCGATGAGTCCGGTCTTGTCACTAGTTGCATCAAGGATAGTTGTAACACTAGCAACAGCGTCGCCGTCAGGTGTCATGTATTTGCGTTTGCCGTCTACTTCTTTGCGTGATATTGGTTGATAATCGTATTTTTTAGTTATCAGACTCATCTCGAACCTCCCGGATTGGGATCATATTTTCTATTTCCCATGCCTCTTGCCCGAAAGGATCGTTGTTCATATAATAAGGATTTACATCACTATATCCGTTATCGGCATCTACACTTTGTACTTCGGGTACAAATTGTTTAATCATACTTTCAACACCGTGTTTTAGTGTTGCTGTTGATCCTGCACATCCGCTGCATGCGCCTTGTAGTTCTAACTGCAAATGTCCATCTAGATATGATGTAAACTCAATGTTGCCTCCGTGCTCTGCAACACTAGGTTTTACATGTGATTCGATTAGTTCTTTAATTTGTGTGATGATTTCTTCATCAGTTCTTTGTGTCATAGATATACTCCATACGTTATACGTAGTATAGCATACAAATATTACAATGTCAAGAAGTTTTTAAAGTTTGTCGCCTATGTCAGTTGCTGACTTGGCCATTTTGGCAACTGTGTTGCTGCCAGCAGTATCACCTTGTGGTGTATCTGTTGCTTGTTTCTTAGTTTTTGGCTCAATACCTTTTTCACTAAAATTTTGGACCATTGCTTTTAATCTTGGATCTGTATCGTATGCTGCTTTAAATGTGCCGTAATCAAATTGCTCTGCACCAACGTTTTGCATAAGTTTATTAAGATCAAGATTCTTTGCATCTGATCTAATATCATTTACTGTTGGTTTGTTGAAATGTAAGAAAACGGAGACGCCTTTTTGATCAGCGTCTCCAATAACAGTTCTTAATACTTGTACTAACTTTAGTGAGGTAGATGCTTGGGGTTCACCTGCTTCATAAAGTTCAAATATTTTCATCTTATTTACTAGTCTTACTTAAAATTGATCCTAGTCTACGTGATGTTTCAATTATTTTCTTTTTAGCATAGGTACGTGACTCACGACGCTCACGTCCTGCTTCTGCTTCGCCGCCAGCAGCTGGAGCTGCTGCTGCAAAATCGTCTGTATCTACAGTTGGTTCCATATCTTCAGCACCTGGTACTGGCTCTTCATCTGGTAGCTCTGCGCCCATATCCATCGCTGGTGCTTCACCTTCGCCAGTTAGCATGCCAACACCGCCTGTTAATGCAATACGTGTTGTTTCCATTGTTGCGTACAGTTGCTCTAGTGCAGGCTTAACTGAATTAGTAAATGCTTCTGATTGCTGGGCACCCATTTCGTCGCGGATAGCATCAGCTAGTTCTAGCATTGATTCAGTTTGCATTTCAGCAGTGTCTTCCATCCAACCAGTTAAACGGTCAACCATATCTTTAGCTGCCATAATTAATTCTGCGTTGTCTTCTGCGCCTTCTTTGAGTATTGATGCAAAGTAAGTGTCTATAATAGTTTTACCTTCGTCTACCTTTTTAGCAAATGGATTTACACCTTTTTTAGGCTTGTTACCTTTTGCGTCTTTAGCAGCTTTCTTCATTGGTTCTTTCTTGTCACCGTCTTTGTCTAAGTCAAGGAAGTCCGGCTTACTTTCATCAACTGGCTTGTCAGTAGCTCCATCCGCCGGCGCTTTGCCTTTTTTCTTATCTAACATCTTTTGGAACGCCGCTTTTTGTGCTGCTGTTTGTGCTTCTGAAATATCAGAACGCTCACTAATAGCAGCATTTAGAACATCAAGGAAAAGTTTGTTTTTGCTGTATGTTCTATTCTGCGATAGCCCACTGAAACTTTCATTTGTTTCAATATCAAATTGCTTTGTACGCATTTTGTTTCTTGCATCTTGTAGCTGTTCTAATGTAAACGAATCTACATTAATCGTTGTGCCAAATTTCTTTGCCATTGTTTCGTTTAGTGTTTTTGACGTCAATGGTTTATTCATATCTCTAATGTTCATGTTACTCTTCCCCAAGTAGTTTAATTATAGTTATTTATGCGTTTTATCTGAATATAATGCTATCAAGCGCCGACTTAGCATTAGCAGTTCTTGCCTTTGCAATTTCTAATCTAGTTAATATTACATCTTTTTTAAATTCGTCTTTGGTTGTTTTAATTGTATTTGTAAAGAACAATGCATCCATATAATTCTTTTGAATGGTTTTATCTAAATCCATTACTATACTTATATTGTTAGTACCTTTAGACAAACTCTTAGCAAGAGCAAGTGCTGCTGTTTTACTAAAAGTAATCGCAACCTGTTTATTTTCTTGACAGTTATATATCAAAAATCCTTTTTTGCTGTCTCTTACAACCATTTTACCAATACGGATACTGTTACCCTTTTGATAGGGAAACAAACTAGGATCTAGTTTATCTTCTATTAGATGTTGTAATTCTTTAAGTAATGTTGTGTTTGTCATTTCTCGCAACCATTATAACGTTATTTGATCGTATTTTACTTACCAAACTCTTGCGTATAAGGTTGTTCATTATGACTTGCTGTCTTTCAGTAAGACTGGACATAGGAGTAGGAGCGGAAAGATTCTCAAGCTCGACTTTCTCCTCATTGGTCATAAAGATTTTGAAATCTGTTAATAGCTCGTTTATTTTCATCTAACTGAAGCTAACTGTTGTTGCAAGGCTTTTAATTGATCTTGCGTTTGTTTAATTTGTGTTTGCAACTGTTGCTTCTGCTGTTGCTTCTGCTGATTCATTTGCTGTTGTTGTTTTGCTGCATCTGCAGGATTTGCGGTTGGAGCTGCTACGTTACCGTTGCCAGGTGTCTTTTGTCCTGGAACTGCTGGTTGTCCTGGAACTGCCGGAGGAGTCATTCCCATTTGTTGATCTAATTCAAAAATTTTCATAGTTTCTTTCTTCCTCTGCTTCTCGGCTTATTCATTGATTTTACACGTCTTGACACAGAATTAGTTGCTTTTGTGATACCTGCTTTACGTGTCATCATTCCGCCTTGACGTTTTTTAGTTAATGATAATGATTTACTCTTTTGTATATTTATTGGAGCATTACATGCTGCAGGACTTGCACGAACTTGTCCTTTTCGTGGGCCACTAGTGCATCTAAACTTTAGACTTTGAGATGCTCCAGATTTTGCATATGCTCTAGTAGCTTCTATTACAAATTCGGCTGCTTTCATTTGTTCAGGCCTTTTGATAACCTAATACTTGCTGGATTTGTACGCTTAGTCTTCTTTGCTTTGCGTGCCATCTTCTTGCCTAAGCGTGCTCTAGTGCGTTTCATTAATGCTCGTTGTTTAACATCAATTGGAGCAAAACACTGTGTAGGTTCTGCCACAATACGACCATTACGAGTGCCGCCTGTACATCTGTACTTGCGCACAAGACTTGTTCCCTTGCGGGCCCATACTTGTTTTTCTTCTAGTGGTTTTGTAAACTCTCTTAATAACATATAGTTATTTATCGAGAGCGGAAGGTTACTGCATTAAAATTACAATAACGATGGATAGTAAACTGGCAACTACTGTGCCTGCTGTGCCGATTAGCACTTTTGTGATTGACTTCTGACCGTTGATAATATCGTCATGTATATTGTCGATTTTTACTTCAACTTTGCTTAGGCGACCTTCTAGTTGCGCATAGCGTATTGCGCATAAGTCGACGTGTGCTTCAAGGTTCGTTCTCTCTAATTCAGTAGTAACTGACATCTTATTCTCCGTAAAAACCTACACTCTGTAGGGTAAAGTAAACTCTTAGTTAGCCTTTGTTATGTTTGTAAGATGCCTGTTAGCTTAATTTAAGCTACAAATGTATTTATCATTCTTCAATGATTTTAAACACTATATTAGTGTCATTTGGGTGATTGGTACGGAATATATTGTTATTGATTTTAGCAGTCTCGTCAAGCTCTGTAATAATAGGAACAAGGTCAAAGTCTGACATTAACATGTCTAATGTTAATGCATCTTCGTACTCGACTTCAAATGCAAACTCCCAGTAACGTTGTTTTCCTTTTGTGTTTGATCCAAATCCAAACTTGTCAATGTTGCTTACTTGCGAGCTACAACTAATAGGATTTATATTAACTCTGAGTCCAATAGTTTGTACTAAGGTATAATAGTTTGCTTGTTGATTAATAAGTCGCTTGTCGTCGCCGCGACGGGCATTGGATTCTGTAATGTCAACAACTGTGGTTAATGTAAATTTCATACTGTATTTACAGCCATAAAAAAAGGGCCCACTTAAAAGTGAGCCCAGTGTGCCGAAGCACGGTTCCTAAGGTAGTTAGGATTTATGCTGCGTTGAATGTACTCAATGTACGTACAACTACGGTTGCTGCTGAAAGATCAACACCGTCTACTGTGCCTAGGGCTTGTAGACGAAGTGTCATACCAGCTGCATCAACTGCGTGGCCGTCGACGATTGCAAAAATCTTACCAGCTGTGCCAGTTGATTCATACATTAGTGGTGAAAACTCTCTAACGATAGTTTCAACTGCTCCGCCGATACCGTCTTTTGCTGTTAGGTCAACACCTGCATCGATTTCGATTGCAATGATTTGTGCTGTACCATATGCTACGCTGTGGTCGAAACCTGTGCCGTTTACTCTTGTGAACTCTGCCATTTTATATTCTCCTATGATCTAATGGACCTTCACACTCTGTGAAGTTCTTGTAATGTATTTAGCCTCTAAGACAAAAATATTGTTCTTAGCCTCTTTTTTGAGCTCTTTTGTGTAACACTCTTAGTAATTGCACAAAACCTGGACCTGCTGATACAATGTCATCTAGCATTTCAATAGCAGGCTGCATTCCTTTAACATACGTTGCTGGTATGTTCTTACCTTCTTTAGCAAGTTCTAAAAATAACCTTACTCGCATTAGATTCTCAGCACCAACAATAAGTCTGTAGTTGATTATGTTTCTACTTTCAACTCTTTTAGCAATTCTGTCAAATGCAGCTTCGTTTATATAAACACTGTCAGCAGCATCAGAAATATCATGCCCGCCTTCCATGATCGCCCATTCACGAGCTGTATATCGCGGTTCATCTAAAATTTTTAAATCTTCTAGAAACTTGTCTACATCTTCGTCAGTGATGAGAGTAGACTCGTTTACAATTGCTCTAATAAAATCCATTATGCTCTTTTAGCTCTTGCTGCTTTTATTGCGCGACTTGCGTATTTGTCTGCTCGCATTGCATTTTTCCCGTCATCTGACGGATCAGCAAACTCATCAGGATCAGTATCGCTTTGATCAGTATCGTCTAGGCCACCTTGTTTATGATCTTTAGTTAACGCTGATTGCTGACTTTGTATTTTGTCTGCATAAGCCAATAGTTTTTTAATAACTTCGGGACTAACTCCGGCTTTCTTTACAACATCTGCTAGATTCTTTGGTCCAAACAATGTACCAAAATCTGTTAGAGAACTACCAACTCGTGACATAGTATTTGATAATGCATCGTCTTTGGTTGACGCTGCTTGACTCATTAGTATACGTCCGAAGTCTGCTAATTTACGCTGTTGTGGCGTCATTTCAAAATTAGCTTCGGCTAATATTTCATTCATTTTCATAATTGCAATTCCTTATCTTTGTACGGCTCTATTGGCTCTTGTAAAAAATTCTCTAGGTACTAATTTAACGTCACCGTCTGGATGTGCTAGTACGTATCCTTCGCCACCAGCGCCGTGCCCTGGTATGTTTGCTTTTACGGTTGCATCGTGTGCATCAAATTGAGCAATCACTTTGTCCTTGATCTGCATGATACCTGACACTACTTGCCATATTGCATCAAACCCTGCTTGATTATTTTGTATGTGCGTTGCAATGTTCTTTTGTTTGTTCGGCGATAGTTTAGAACTTGCCATCCAGTCAAAGAAGTCTGAGCCTAAGTTTTCTAAACCTGTATCAACTTTACCGTTAGTATATGCATAAAGCACTTTTGCAAAGTCTGATATTTTTAATTCTGTTAGTGCTGCAATATCCAACAGTTTATCAATTGCACCTGCATTCTTAGCAACTGCTGCTTTAAGTTGATTAATATCTTCGTCTTCAATCTCTGGTGATTTTTGTACAGTCACGGATGGAAATATTAATACATCATTGCCCTGGAAGTCTATGCCTTGTGGTACTGCACTTTCGTTGTCATCTTCGTCAATAAGTCTGTGTACAACTACTCCAGTTATACTAGACCCAATACGTTTACCTAGGTCGCTGCTAATATCAACTGCATACTCTACTATGTTCGGCTTGAACACAAAGTTCTTATCTTTTACTGGCGGAGTGTTATAATATAACAGATCACCTTTTAAGTAACCGCGGAAGTCTGTTGGAGTTGCACGTTCGTACAAATCAAAGATGCCTCGCATCTTACCTGCAAAAGAAACATATCCCGGATTCTCTCTGTTCTTACCACCACTACGGTTTAAGAACATTTGTTCTAGGTCGTCGCCGCTTTTACTCTTACCGTCGTAACCCTTTGCGCTAAAGCCGCTTTTGTCTGTGAGTACAAACTCGCCGTCAGTGTTGCGGCCAAAGATAATAGCAGGACTGCCATCCCATTTAATAGTAACATTTGTGTGCTTCCCTTGTTCTAAACTCTTAAGGCTTTCTAATGCACGAATTGCTCCGCGGCTACCTTCCCAGAACACAATGTCTTCTGCGTGGTCAATGCGAGCACCTTCTTTAAGGTATACACGACTTTCAACTAGTTTAATATCACGGTATCTCATCTGTTAAATGCTCCTGAACTCATAACAACACTGTTCAATGGTGCACCACTTAGTTCTCTAATTCTACGCAACTGTTTATCAGCCAACGATTCAACTTGTGATTCAGGCACTTCTTTGCCTGCCTTTTCCATTGTTTCTTTCCACGGAGCAATAAGCTGTTCGTAGTCTGGATCGCCTTTGAGTCTTGCAAGTATACTTTCAACTGTGTGCGTGTCGGCTTCTTTAGCACCTTTACCTAATAGCAACGATGCAATTTCATCCCAGTCATCAGCAACAACAGCATCTCCGTTGTTAGGATCAACAACACCAAACTTAGGACTAAACTTTAGTCCACGTCCTCTTGCTAGACTTGACAACAATATTGCTCTGTCTGTTCCGCCGAACTGTGCTGTTCCGCCACGCTTGGCTCCTCTTTGGAATTTAGGATTGTTTGTAAACATAAAGTCTGTTTGCACAAATCCTTTTTGGTCAGTGCCGTCGATAGGTGTACGGAAGTGAACTTGGTCACCAGCGTCCTTGATCCAACCTGCTTCGAACCCCTTGCCTTTGTTCATAATTTCTAAGTCTGGAATGCCTTGTCCCTTGCACCAAGCTGCAAGTTTAGCAATTAGTTGTTCTTTGCTAACTTTAGATGCATCTGTGTTTAAGTCTAAGTCACCTGAGCTATTCTTTTCAAATGCTCCATCTGGGTCATTCTTCTTACCAGTTGTGCCTAGCCAATCTTCTTCATCAAATACTAAGCCTGTAATCTTTTCAATAAATTGAATCGTAGGATGTACATCTTGAGTAGCAATACGTTGTGTTAATGGACCTTCTGTACTTTTAAATACGTTGCCGCCTTCTTTAAGAATTGCTGTCATTATTCTTACTCTCTATAACTTTTTGGATACCGCGTCTAAACTTTTTAGGATCTCCGCTTTTAATAGCATTGATAAATCTACGCTCAAGTTCGCCAGCTGTTACATCATCATATGTACTTGCGATTCTATTAAGCAAGTTAATACTACTTTCGATGATATTATTAGCAGATGTCTCAATTTGTTTGTCGCTACTATATGTGCGGCCAAAGCTGTTGAGTTCTTCTAAAATGCTTCTTGTGCGTTTTTTCATTGCGTTGCTCCGATAATGTATTTAGCGTTGTTATAAATAAGAGTACTACACTTGAGGGAGGGCATAATGTCTATATCTAAAATGAATTTCAAAGAGAGGTCCTTACTATTTGCAAAGTTATCGAGCATTGCTTATAATAACTTAAAAGACGCAAAAAGTCAAGCAAAGAGTTTAGGCTTTACAACTGTAGAGTTTTATGATAAAGACGGTGCTCAGGCATATCGCTTCATGAACGCAGACGATTTGGTAATTGCATGTCGAGGCACCGAACCTACACAGTTTAACGACATTGCAGCAGACCTGCGGGCTATTCCAGTAGTTGCAGAAACTATCAGTAGAGTACACAAAGGCTTTAAAGCAGAAGTAGATGAACTTTGGCCAATGATATGTGACGACCTAGTTCGTACAGTTAATCGAAGCAAGGCAGTTTGGTTCTGTGGGCACAGCCTGGGTGCAGCGATGGCAACTATTATGGCAAGTCGTTGCCGACTTTATGCAAGCGTTCCTAATCCGCAAGAGCTTTACACATACGGTTCGCCTAGAGTAGGGTGGCCTAATTATGTTAAAAGCCTAGGCGTAGTGCATCATCGTTGGAAGAACAATAACGATATTGTTACAACTGTTCCTCCTATGCTGTTAGGATTTAGACATCACGGTATACAGCATTACCTAAATGCCTACGGACAAGTTCGTAACCCAACTGGATGGCAAATGATCAAAGATAAATGGCGCGGTATCTGGATGGGACTAAAGCAAGGCAAGATAGATAGCTTTAGTGATCATTCAATGGATGAATACATCAAACACCTAGAAAACTATAACAAAGAGGCTTAACCTCTAATACGGTTATTGTACGCAATAGCTTCTTGAATTAGACTCAGCTCAATGTCACTGCGTTGAGCTGTTTTTACGATTGCGCTAGTGTCTTTAGGAAAGCAATGTCCACCAAAGCCGCGTTCTGTTGTGATGGAAGTATGACTCATACCAATACGAGGATCAGCACCTACTACTGCAACAACTTCGTCATAGTTTAAATTGTTCGCTGCACACAGATCATAGACTTGATTAAAAAACGCAACCTTAGTAGCAAGGAAACTGTTGCGCATATACTTGCCTAGGATAAGACTTTCAACGCTTGTTGCAGTACTAGTAAAGTCTTTGAATACTTTTGCAAATGCACTGTGCCAAAATTGTGTATCGTCTCCGCCAAAATACAAGTGAGAAGTATTCTTAAAGTCTTCTGTTGCAGTTTTAGCAACAAGGAACTCTGGGCTAAATGTTAAACTATGCTTAGGAAACTCTGTTCTAATTGCATCCCAGCCTTCTAAACTAATTGTACTCTTAATTAGAATAGGCATATCTGAACGTGTGTTTGATATTACATCGTACACGTTATTGACATTACACGCCCCACTTTCATGCGGCGGAGTTGATACACATACGATTAGTGCATCTGTATCTTTAGGTATAGGATGGCTATACTCAGGAAATGCTGGGTCTGATACAGTAATTAAATGACGGTATTGCATAACTTTTGCGTGAGCTTTGCCAACAAATCCGTATCCTGCTATTGCGATATTCATATTTTTTCCTATACTTTTATACTAACACGACTTTATTTAAATGTCAATCCCAATATTTAGAATAATCCATATTATCCCAGTACTTCTGATTGTTGCGATTTAAAAAGTTCTTAATAAGATACCAGGCCATGCCAAAGTATCCCATCTTTTGAAAACGTCTGCTGTCTTGTCCAAAGTAATGGTTAAGTAGTTTAAACTTCTTAACATCATACATTTTACTTAGAAAGAAGTCTTCGCTAGTTTGAAACTTACCAGGAAAGCCGCCTAGCTGTTCAAACTTATCTCTACGTGTGAGCATGAATGCGCCTACTGCAAATGGAACAAAGTGTTGCATCACACTGTTGATTACGTTGAATAACGTAAACCCTACCTTAGCTATAACGTCATTGTCATAGCACTTGATATACAGCCCTACTAGATCTAACTGTTGCTGTTCTAGTGCTTGCACACTGTCAACGATAACACTGTCTGAAAAGAAACGTACATCACTATCAATAAACAGTATGTAAGGAGTCGTTACTTGCTTGGCTCCGTTGTTCTTTGCTTCGCTTACAGGGCCACCTTGTATAATTTGTACGTTTAAGTTGCTCTTCTTTTCGTTGATCACTTTACGAGTATTGTCTGTGCTTGCATCAGCAATGATAATCTTGGTGTTACCTATGCCTTGTTGTTTACGTAGGTCGTTTAATAAGTGTTCAATATAATCTTCTTCATTCTTACAAGGGACTACTATGGTTATTTTTTCTGAGAGCATATTGCCTCCAATTTAAATTGTTTAAATTTTATATCGTATCCAAGAGTGTCAGCCGCTGACCGGCATTGTTGTTCACTTGGAAACTGCATCGTTAATCTCGCCGGCTGATCACTTGGATCGTTTATGTGTACTGCTAGTATTATCAATAACCACATCATCTGACTCCTAAGTTGGGTTGCTGTGAGTGTAGATTTCAAATGTTCCGTCTAGGTGTTCTAGCAAAGCTGTAGCACTTTCTACCCAGTCGCCGTCGTTCATATATTCTATACGGCCTATCTTCTTAATCTCTGCATGGTGTATATGACCACAGATGATTCCGTCGTAGCCTTTATTCTCGCAATACTCTGCTACATATTCTTCATAGCGGTTGATAAACTTAACTGCTTGTTTGGTATTGTCTTTGAGCCATTTACTTAGGCTCCAGTAGTTCATGCCTATTAGTTTTCTAACACGATTAAACTGTATGTTAAACCATATCATGCTATTGTAAAGCGTGTCACCAAAGTGCATTAACCACTTCTTATCTTTCATTAGTACATCAAAGAAATCGCCATGTATGACTAGATACTTTTTGCCGTTTACTGCTGTGTAGTCATACCTGTTTAGGATTTTAATACGTCCAAAGCTAATGTCAAACTTTAAAAAAGTTCTTAATCCTTCATCATGATTGCCCAGGATATAATATACTTTGGTATTGCGTTTAGCTGCTGTTAATATGCTGCGTATTACATTAGCGTGACTTTGCGGGAAGTACCAACGTTTGCGTAGTCTCCAGCCATCTAGTATGTCGCCAACTAGGAATAGATTATCGCAGGTGTGTGTTTTTAAAAAAGCACAGAGAGCGTCTGCTTGACACCCCCGTGTACCTAAATGTATGTCACTTATGAATATACTTTTATAATGCATCTTGTTTTATTTAGTAGTACATATGTTACAGTTTGATTACAAGTCTATTAATTTTTCTATTTAATCTGTGCAAAAAACCATAGGAAAATTACTCTAATGAGTGTATTATTGTATAAATAAAGATGTTAGTAGAAACCATTAGTGGTTAATACTGATGACACAAGGAAAGACTTGGGCGATTGCTACGCCTTACAACTGACTGACACTGGCAAAGACCAGGGATAGTTGATTCCTAAAATCACACACACATATACAAGGAAATAAAAAATGTTTAAGAAACTAAAAGCACTCTTACAAGGAGTGGTAACTCGGTTAGACACATCTAATCAACGCAAACTTGAACTCTTTATCAAGAGCAAGAACCCTACCTGCACAGCAGACCTAGAACAGCTAGTACGCACTTACGAGCGCTCACTAAGGAGCTCACGTTATGGTTACTAAAATTAAAAGCTCTGTTAAATCTTTTGGTCGTGCATTGTTCAATGCAATGATTATCAGTGGAGAAAGCCGTACTCAGCAAGTATCCAGATGGTATGTATAATTTGCTAAAGCAGCTTGTTGCAGTATTCTGCAACAGCAAGTACGATAAAGAAATTATGCGTTATGCCAAGTCTGAATATTCAAAAGACTGGGAATACGCATACCATATGTTAATGCAGGGCAAACAGCCCTATACAAGGTTTTAAAATGTTTAACACAATTATAGAGTTTTTTGAAGCACTAGGTAGAGCAAGAGCAGCTGCCGCACTGGCTAGGTTGGGACACTATGAACTAGCAAAACAACTTATGTTGTCCGACACGCCAACGTTTGATGATCACCCATTTGAGGTTTATCCATAATGTGGCCCGTTTCTGACGAAGAATGGGAAGCATGGTTTAACCAGCCCAGTAAGTAAATAAATGTAAATACACTATGAAAATAGTGTACATACATGGTGCTAACGCTACTAGCGAAAGTTTTAATTATATAAGAAACAAACTAGGTAGCGGCATAGACATCAATTACGACAGTCGCAACGGGTTTGAAAATAATCTAAAAGACATGCAGGCCACACTAGACGGGCAGACTGATCTAGTGTTTATTGCTCATAGTCTAGGTGGCATCTACAGTTTGCACCTGGCTAATAGTATGCCCAATGCTGTTAAAGGTGCCATAACACTAAGCACCCCCTATGGTGGTGCAGCATCCGCAGACTATGCCAAATATTTCTTACCATTTAGTCGACTGATGCGTGATATTGGCCCTAGCAGTTGGGCAATGAAACAGGCTGATAAGATCAAAATACAGCATCCGTGGACTAATATAGTAACAGTCAAAGGACAAAGTCCATTTATGCACGAGCCCAATGATGGTGTAGTAACTATTGCTAGTCAAAAGCACCACGCAGATATGGAACTAATAGAAGTAGATTTTAACCACTATGAAGTAGTGCTCAGTGACCTAGTGGTTGGGTTTATTCAAGAACGAGTAAACAAGTTCAAGAAATAGGTTGACTTTTTAATCAAAGACATATATAATAGTGTATCAGGGAAACAATAGTACTTGATATATTACACACATAGACACACAAAGGAAAAATATTATGTCAAAAGTAGAAACAACCTACGGTGAAACAATTCTAAAGCAAACACAAGAGATTGCAGAAATGTTCAAGGCGGCAATGCCTAAAATCACAACAAATAAAAACGGTTATGAAATCCGTACCAAAGTATTAGAGATGGCTCAAAGTCAAGCGTGGCAAGATTATCATGCTAAGTTTGCTGGTTATGAAATGGCTGTCACTAAAGATGGCGAAGAAGTTGTTACCAAGGTAGAAATGCCTGTTGTTCCTGGTGCCGAAGCAGTACTAGAAGCAGCCAACAAGTTCTACGCTTTCGTTAACGGCAATAAGTAAATTTAATTAAAAATAGTTAGTATAAAGGGGCATAGCCCTTATAATAAATTATAGTAAAAGAAAGCCTCGTTCTAGTTCCACTAGTTCGGGGCTTAATCTTTATCAGCTAGCACTCTTTGGATACTTATCTTTTATTATTATGATTTCTCCGCACTTATGTAACCCCTTACATGGCCTAAATGCATGTAGATAACATCAAGGGTATCCTCAGCACTATCCAAATCGTTAGACTCTAAATGTTTGAGTAAGAATTCTAGGGATAACCTTGCTTCTTCTATTTCCACAGTAGGTGTATATTTCATTTTGGATGTATCTTTTGTTATGGCGGATCAGCCGGGATTGGTTCGTTGCCCTCAGTCATTTAGGATACTTAGCCTTTACTGCCAGACATTCATCAATGTATGCCTGCGCTTGTGCTGTGTCGCCTTTGACTATTGCGTCTAAGTAGTCAGCCGCTGGAGGATATGCTGAGGCTCGGAGTTCTTGGTAGGTTGGCTCTGGTGGGCGTCTACTTGATCGTAGGTTATATACCAATGTCAATCTGTTTGACTTACTATCTGCTTTGTAACTATGCAAAGTGCTGTTATTTCTACTAAAAATAAAAGCACGATTTGGTACCCACTCAATTTGTTGTGGATTTTTACCTGACTTATCTTCATAAAGCCAAGTGCCTTCATTTACTGCAGGATCAATATAGACCACTGCACTTAATAGTTTATCTCTACTATCACTATGAATAGGAAAGATATAATCTTTCCCGGTGTTTACAACATTTAATTCTGTGTACCAATAATGTTTTAATTTTTCTGGTGCTAACTCTTTCAGCAGTGCCATCATCTGATTGTGGTAAGAAGTATGTATATCTATTATCTGTACTTCACTTAAAGGAGATGTGCCTTCTTTTCCAGACGAAGATGTAAACTCAATCTCTAATTTACCATCTTTGAATATCTTATGTTTGTAGATATCCCACTGGTCTGCTGTTGTATCAAAGTTAATATTCTTTATAGTATCAAAATGTCTTTTATGTAAAAATTCATCTTTAACTATATATCTTGGCCACATAGTTTATTTTTTCTTAGTGTCTTTTACTTTTGCTGTTTATGCTGCTATAGGTATCAATGTTAGTGCCATGGCAGGTCCAATGGTAAATCCACCAGTAGGAACTGTTGTTTTAACGGTCACTGTTTGTCCTGTGGTCACAGTTACTAGAGTTTGTATTGACATAGGCCAACCACTTACTAGTGATGTTTGTGACTGAGTGCGATTGGAATCAGCGATTAGTACACTGTCAACGTAAATGCCATATTGGATAACTGCTAATTCGTCTGTGTTGCTGTATATAGTTCCGCCAACCACATTGGGTGAGGCAAACCCAGTAACAGCAGCTGAGTTAGATCCTATGCTCTGCGCAATGTTGCTGGTTGTGCCTATGCTAGATACAGCACCTATGGCAGCAAAAACAGAAAATATGCTCACTGTACCCAGAGTCAAACTGCTGTTCACAGTGCCGGTGGGTTCTGTAATGGTAGCAGTGTTGATACTGATCGCTCCGTTGACTGTTAGGATACGACCTTCTAACGCCAGGCCTGCACCTGGGTCATTGGCAGCTTGGTTAGTGATGAACGATCCTTTAAGCACAGCATCGGTTCCTGTAGAGATAGCTCCTTGAGATACCCAAAAAACGTTGTTGCTGGTTGCTCCGCCAGTTAATACAATTTCAGCACTGTTACTGGTTGTGAGTGCGCCGACGCCACGGAACACAAACAAGTCAGTAGGCCCGCCATTTAATGTCAACGTACCTGCAATAGACCACGCTGCCGGCACAGTGTAAACTCCTGGGCCCAATGTTTCGCTGCCAAACGCAGCAGCATGGGTAGAGTCTGTCACGGCTAAGTTAGTCAATTCTGAGTACAACGTTGCCAAGTCTGCTGCTGCTGTAGCAGTCACACTGCCTGTTAATGTGCTGATGTATTCGCTGCTGAATGATGCCAAGTATGTGCCAGCAGGCGGGCTCAGTGTCATACCAGTAATAGTAGTGGCTGTATCGCTATTCGCAACAACCGCAGTGCTGCTTGCCACTGCTCTCAGCACTGTGGGACGCAGATCTGTAAGTCTACTACCGTCGCCTACAAATCCTACTGCGCTGACTATTCCTGTTGCTGTGACTTCTAGTGCTGTGACCACATTGCCAAACGCCGCGGTTCCATTAGCAGTGACATCTACTGTGATCTTACCACCTTGTGCTGTGGGAGTTTGATCTTCCGTTGCGATCCAGTTTATCTTTGCTGGTCCAAATGTGTTAAAGTCTGTGCCAGTACTTGCCTGTCCAGCAATACGGAAAAATACTTCATTGTTTAATACTGGTGTTAGTGCCCCAACTGTGCCGTTGTATCTGCGTCCCACAATAATAGGATAGTTGTTGACACCATCTAGGTAGTTTCTTGCAACTGATCCAGTGTTGCCTGTGGTGTGTACAATCACGCCAGTTTGGTTTGGCGGATGGAATATGCCAGACGTGTTAGCAACAATTTCAATTGCGCCTGTTGTTGAATCTACGTTAGGAACTAAAAAGCGGATGTTCCTGTCATTATCAACACGGAAAATTGGTTCAGTGAGCAACACACTGTCGATGTTGCCGCTGGGTGCTCGGACGCTGAAGTCGCCGAGGACTTTAACAATACCGTTACCACTGGCTTGCAGAACAATGTCTTCATTGGCATTAACACTTGACAGTAAAGCATAGTCTTCACCTGCTTGGGGATTCCCTGCTGCATAAGTGCCAACAATAGCCTGAAAGTCTCCAAAACTAAACTCAAGTCCAGCTGAATCAATCAGTATCTGTCCTGCACTGTTGATAGTAACACCTGGACCTGCTTTGATGCCGCCAATGATAGTATCAGTGGCAATAGTATAAGGTATACTAAGTCCACCTTCGGTAACGCCATCTGATATCTTTACTACACCATTGGAACTGTCGTAGAACAGTCGTCCAATGTGTCCTACGTAAGTCGCTGGTGTTACAACAGCATTATTTCTGCTTAAAAAGAAATCAAAGATAGCCATTGTTTACTCCAGTGGCTCGTCGTCGGATGCAATGTGTACGACTGCTTGACTAATGCCTGCGTTCTTCTTGATTGCATCTAACTCTGCATTGCCTTCATCGTCAAACTCTGATTCAACTCCAACACCTTTCTTTAGAAGTTCTAGCTTCTGCTGATTAGGTGCCATAAACACTGGTTGTTCTTCACTGCTGGGGTCTGTTAATTGTTCAGGTTGTCTAGCGGCAGTTGGGTTAGGGCCTTCGATGCCATCTAACTTGTCTGCCAACTGTCTTAATAAATCTGCCATTTTCATGTTTTATTTTCCTTATGTTATGCGGTCCAAGGACGTCCTGCTACAAGTCCGCCTGTGTTGGTATTATTAATAACTGCGTTATCGTCATATTGTGTAGGTAATTGTGTGATATCGTAAGTTGCTCTAGAGTTACCGTCTGCTGCTCGTTTGAGTGCTGCTAGATCTAATTTAGCTTTCTGCTTTAGTTCTTTAGTTGCCAGTGTTGATATTGTATTTGATGTATTAATATAGGCGTTTGATAGTACATTATAGTCTGACAATGTTCTGCCGTCTAACAGCAGTGTACCGTTGAAATACAATTCCATTATACCAACTGATACTCCTTCCAACGATGCTATCGTAGCTCTTAAGCCTTCAATACTGTCCGATGCCTCAACTTCAATTGTTAATCTAGTGGCGGAGTTAAGGAAACTTTGAACAAAAATTTGCATTACATTGCACCTTCTACATTCCAGTGAAATACGTGCGCTTTTAAATAAAACGCAAACTCGCTTGCAAACGCAATCTTCATTGCTTGTAATAACTTGTCCATTTATACAACCTCTATAGAGTATTTAGTTTAAACAAACATCTAATAGCAGTTTTAGGATAGTCAATAACATTAATCGCCTGTATCTACTTAAGGTAAATAGTAGTGATGATAAACCTAGACCCATTCAAAAACGTAATAAACAACCTTAAACAGCAGGGACAGTACCGCGTGTTTAACGACATTGTTCGTGAACGTGGCGACTTTCCTAAATCAATTTGGTATGGACCATATAATATTAAGAATATTATTAATTGGTGCAGCAATGATTATTTAGGAATGGGACAACATAAGGTTGTCATCGATGCGATGCATACCGCACTAGACCAGACAGGAAGTGGGTCAGGCGGTACTCGCAATATTAGCGGTACGTCACACTATCATGTGGCGCTAGAACTTGAGTTGGCAAAGTTGCATGCAAAGCCTGCTGCATTGTTATTCACTAGTGCTTACGTCGCTAATGAGTGGACACTGATTGCTCTAAGCAAAATCATTCCCGAGATTGTGTTTCTTAGTGATAGCAAGAATCATGCTTCGTTAATTCAAGGCATAACTCACAGTCGTGCGCCTAAATTGGTTTGGCAGCACAATGATATGAGCGATTTAGAAGAAAAATTAAAAGAAGCTCAAACCCAGAACAAAGTGCCTTGCATTGTGTTTGAATCTGTGTATAGCATGGATGGGGATCTTTCGCCAATTTTAAGTGTCTGCGATCTTGCCGACAAATACGGTGCAATGACTTATATCGACGAAGTACACAGTGTTGGTTTATATGGCCAAACAGGTGCAGGTCACCTAGAGATGCTGGGCCTGCAAGACCGAGTTGATATAGTCAATGGTACACTAGGCAAGGCTTTTGGAGTGCAAGGGGGCTACATTGCTGGAAATGGGACAGTCATAGACGCTATCCGGTCAGTAGCTAGTGGATTTATCTTTACTACATCCATGTCGCCCGTTATCTGTTCGGGGGCCCTTGCGTCCATTAAGTATCTTAAGGATCATAACGAGTTGCGTGAACATCACCAACTACAGGTTAAGAAACTTAAACACAAGCTCGCTCGAGTGGGCATCGAAGTGCATGCTGATGCATCTACACACATTGTACCTGTTATGGTTCGTGATGCTGTTCGATGTAAAGCAATGAGTGACGAACTTCTAAGCGAACATGGGATATACATCCAAGCAATTAATTATCCTACAGTTGAGCATGGTCAAGAGAGACTACGCATTGCTCCTACACCATTACACACTGATGCAATGATAAGCGACCTCGTTGAGGCACTAGAGAGAGTATTTAAAGATGTCAATTAAAAAAGCACTATGGTTCGCCGCAGGAATGATCTTCTTAGGTATTGCCTTTGTAGGAATTTATCTACCGATGCTACCTTGGAGCACTCCGACAGTAATTGCTGCATATTGTTTTGCAAAGTCAAGCAAGCGTATGCACGACTACTTGTACAACCACAAACTGTTTGGTCCGTTTCTTACTGGCTGGGCTGAGAAACGCATATTCCCTACTAAGTTTAAATACTTTATGCTTGTGACAATGAGTTCAAGTGTAGCAGTACTTTGGTTTAGCACAGGTAATATTAACGCTGTATTATGGAGCGGGAGTTTTATGGCGCTCGTGGCCGGATGGGCTTTGCGCTACCCCGGTTCACATGAAGAACATGCCAAACGAGTTAAACTAGGCAAAAAGATAGCTTGGTTGAAGTAAGACCCCCTGCTGTTAGAGGTAAGCTGTCCAGCTAGGATGCGCAATGTGCATATCTAGCTGTTTTCTTTTGTTCACTAGTTCGTAATAGTCAGGCTGATAAGGCATCTTCAATGGCTTCATATGCAACTTGTTACTCTTGCGAGCATTACAAGGACCGCAGGCTGCAACAATATTTTCCCAGTTGGTTTTACCACCTTTACTAATAGGCGTAACGTGGTCTAGTGTTAAATTGGCTTTGGTGTAAGGGGTGAGGCAGTACTGGCAAGTGTACAGATCTCGGATCATTAAGTTTTGTTTAGAGAATCGAGGTTGTCGTCGCCGTCGGTACATTTCTTTAAGCATAATAACTGCCGGAACACGAGTTTCCCACTTGTCACTGCGCACCATCCAGTCGTCATACCATTCCAGTACTGTAACTTTATCAAGCCATAGGTATGTGATTGCGTCTTGCCATTGAATTGCACTTAGTGGCAAGTATGATACAGGTTGTGCATCGGCATTGAGTAGCAGCGTGTGTGACACAAAAGAATTCCTTAATATAACGACATTTATTCTACAAGTATATGCTCATAAGACGAGCATGTCAACCTATAGATTCATTTTTGGTTTTGGATTAGTAGCTGGGCGGAACTTGTCGCCAGCAGTAAGCATACACACCATGCCTTCTTCTAGAAAAAGAATATTGATTGTGTAAGTTAAAGTTTTTGGATTGACATTTATTATTAAGATGCCTTCGGCTTCTTGGCCGTCAGGGGCAAGTGCAACACTTGCTTTGCCTAGTGCAAACGGTTCTTCGCCAAACTGTTCTCTTAGGTAAGGTAGCACTCGTTCAGCGGGTGCGCAATCGTGTGCAAGGGTTAAGATTTGTATGTCTGATTCCTGGGCGCTAACTGGAGTATAGACTAATGCTAACCCCAGGGCAAGGATGGCTAATTTAGTCATAATATACTCCTGGTTATGTATGTATTTAACTAATTAGAAGAAATAATCGATTGTTTGTTGGCTACAAAGATCAACTGCTTTAATCCATTGATCTTCACCGTCGTAATTAAATATCACATCGTCTGTTGCATCTGCTAGCAACCACATGTTTTTAACGTATGGGAACTTACCCTCTAACTCTTTATCTAGTTGCCAAGGTCTCCAAGCGCAAAGGCCAAAGAACGCTCTCCAGTATATAGGTTCGTTACCTGTAGACATTTTAAGGAACATATGACTATCACTGGATATTTTTAGCCCCTTAGTAATATCAACAGTATTAGAACTTGCCCAATCATCGCTATGCAATAATATTAATGCTGCTTGATTTAAGGGACCGCCCTCGTGCATTGTCGGGTGTGTGTCAGGAAACATTATACCGTTCTGGGCGCAAAATCTAGACACAGTGCCTTGAGGCTTGTTCAGCATGATTCCCATAGTTCCTATATCTGGATGATCTTCGTGAATGTAAATAACACTTTTAGCAAACGGAGATTCAGCTGGAAAAGAGGGATTAGCGATTAATAGTTTTCCTACTCTATCCACTGTTAAGCTACACTTTGTATCTTGTCTAATCCAGCAAGAGCTGTTTGTACTGAAGAACCTGCTTTGTTATCAAGCACACCTACATAGAAGCTGTTACCCGTACCAGGGTTAGGTAATCCTGCCCATGTCTTGGATAGTGCATCTAAGAACTTTTCATTGCTCATGCGCCCAGCAAGCCAACGGTCTAATCCGTGATCTTTGCGTAGATGATATATTACAATCTTGTCTTGTGTGTTAGCATCAAACGTTGTAGTCGCAGTATCTAATCCCATAGATTTAATTAGACCTTCAAGTGTCTTTCTAATATATTGATAGCGTCCGCTTGCTGAACTTCCGCTTGACTTGCCGCGGCTTCTCATGTCTTGGAATAACTGATCCAATGTCATATTCAATATCTCTGGACGTTTGCCGCCAGGATATACCGCATCATAGCGGCCGCCACTTTCTGGTCTAGCAATGAAGTTTAATAGCTCACCTACTTTACCTTGCGTCACACTGTCTTGTGATAATGCACCTAGCTCTCCGCCCGGAGCACTTGCGCCTGTTGGAGTTGACTGAGCAATTTTCTTTGCTGTTTTTAATTTAATCAAATCATCTGCACTCATAGACAATCCGTCACCTTGGATGTTATTATCTTTCTTAAACGCACGGACCGCGGCAGTTGTTCTTGGTCCATACTTGCCGTCAATACCTGTGGAGCCTACACTATATCCTAATTCGCCTAAGCGAGATTGTAATGCTTTGATTGCCGGAATTTGATCTGCTGGATACGGAGGTCCTGCTTCTAAACCAGCTGTATCTGATACAGCAGCCGGTGCTCCTACTTCTCTTACAAGTTCTCTATATCTCATCAGCTGTAATCAGGTAATGGGCCGCCGTGGCTTTTGCCTTTGATTTTCTTACCACCTACAGTAATTCGCTTCTTGCCAACCTTATGCGACTTCTTACCACTGCGTGTTCGCATGCCTTGACCCTTGCAACTTGCAAGAGCGCTTGCACCTAATGCACTGTTGGGTCGTGAACTACGGCATAGCTCTTTAGAGGCTTGCCATTCGTCAAGGTCGTCTTGCGACTGTAATACTTCATCTATTCTCATGCAAGTATTTAGCAAAGAACAGATTAGATTCAACGATATTTGTCTGCGGGATCAGCTAAGGCCCCGCTGTTAGCCTCATCACATAATTTGAATGTGAGAACCTTACGCGGTCCGCGAGTGGTATTGATATTAATCTCCCCTGTCTTTTCGTGAAACTCTATCTTTGTGATAGTCGCTTGTTGGTCATTTTGACCAACAAGGATCGTTTGGCCTATTTCTAAGTTTAGGCTAATGTTTCTTAGTGTCATGGGAGTTCTCCTTAGATATGGAAGATTTTTCTATCTTCATATGTATTTATTTCTCCAAACACTATTGACAGTCAAAGAGACCTATAGTATAGTATTAGAGAAGTAACGCAATTAATAAGGAATTTAGTACATGAGCAAAGCATTTTGGCAAGGATTTAATAGAGGCTTTCTTAAGGGCGCAGTGTATAGTCTAATATTTGCATTAGGCTTTATATTAGGACACCAATGGAGTATACTATGAAGTTTCTATTATTAGCATCTGTTGTTCTAGTGTCTGCCTGTGCCCAAGGACCTAGTCACTGGCATAGAGCTAAGGGCGAGGAATATAAGTTCTACCCATTTGAGCCAGGCTATGCTATGAAGGTGGCCGAAGAAGGCAGACGATGCTGGGAAGAAACCAATCGAGCCAACTGGGATCAGTGCCAATAAGCCACAACCTAGATCTTTAGATATCTTTCATATTTTGGTAAAATAAAGGTTGACATCTTGTCTGTGTGAGGCTATACTATATATATAGGCAAACAAACAAAGGCACACAAAATGGCATATGTATCACAAGCAGACAAAGCAAAATTGGCTCCAGTTATCAAAGCGGTACTAAAAAAGTATGACATGAAAGGCAGCATCAGCGTTCGCCATCACAGCACTTTGGTTGTGAACATCAAGCAAGGCTCAATCAACTTTGAAGACTACTTACATGGTGACGGCTACATCCAAGTGAATCCATATCATATCGACACTACCTACACAGGTGCCGCACATGACTTCCTTAACGAGCTTAAGGTAGCAATGGAAGGTCCAGAATTCTTCAACAACGACGATGCCCAATCAGACTACTTCTCCCGCAGTCACTATGTAGACATCAACATCGGACAGTGGAACAAACCCTACGCACTGGCAGCGTAAGAGGTTGACATACAGCAGAACGATGCTATAATTAATTGGTAAACAAACGGAAAACAATCATGAAACAATATATCAAGACAATATTAAAATGCCTATGTGTCGTAGCTTTTTTTGCACTGTTGGCAGCAGCCATTGTTTGGGTTGACTCAAGAGATAGTGCGAATAGAGGGAATAACGAAATGCTTGAACAGTATGAAGGATCCAGTCCAATTCGCAAATTTTTTGGTAATTAAAAGGTTGACCTCTACCGCGTAGGTGTTATACTTAATATATAGGCACAACGGAGAAGACAATGTTTACTGTAGAAATTTATAAAACAGACAAGCGTAAGAAGTCAGGCGAGCGTTTGGTTAGTAAGACAGACTACACTACCGACAATCGTTCAATGTTGGAGCATACCGTGAAGCATAGCACCCGAGCAAGCAAGGGCGAGCGTTATGAGATCCACGCTACCTATGTGACCAAGCACAGCTTAATGGGTGGCAAAGAATTCCAAGAGCGTTACGATACGCCCTACTATTGCTCACCATCATCAGAAACCTATTGGAGCTCATAAAATGGCACAACACGAACCAACACCACAATCAGCTATTGACGAATGGCTGGCAAAAGGTAACAAAATTATCCAATGCGCTCCTGGAGAGCGTAGTGGAGAAGGTGTGATTGGATACACACATGGATGGGGCCGCAAGAAGAAACCCATAGAAGTTAAACCTGAAGAATCTAATAAGGAAGAATAAATGGCCATCGTAACCAAAGTGATGCACTCTGACCCAGGCCATGCGTGGCTTGCTGTCAAACTCAGCGAAATCAAAATGCTGGGCATTGAGACTTCAATCTCTTCCTATTCCTATGTCAAAGGCAAAACTGCTTACTTGGAAGAAGACTGCGACGCCGGTAAGTTCATTGCGGCCATGCGAACAAAAGGCATTGATGTAACAGTAAAGGACGGAGCCTGTCGTGACCGTAGCCCAATCCGTTACTTCAAATCATATAAAGCTGAATTGGTAAAATAAAGAGTTGACAATTACAGTCATTGAGACTATACTTAATGCATAAGCAACAAAGGACACCATGCAAGACATTTTAACTTTTATCAATGAGCTCAAAGAGCTTCAAGCATTGTATAATGCAGACGACTTGCGGAACTACGATTTTGAAACAAAGATCGACAAGTACGAACGTGATGCTGATGCATATGAGTCTGAAATGGAAGATCTGTTCAAAACCAGCAAGATCTTTCAGCCTAGCTTTGAGGTATAACATGAGCATACGTTATGTCAAGCCTTTAAAAATGAACCACCCTTATCGATTAAGTGATGGAGGCTTTATGCGAATTGAAAACGCATTCAAAGGCAACAGGACTATAATGAAAAGTCTAACCTCGCAAGAACTAGCAGCCTACAATGATCATCTCTATGATATACTTGCGAGCAAACTTCAGACACACCTAGGAAGTACGGCCCTACAATGAAACATTCATCCTTTCAATTATTTTGCAGAGAGAAATGGTTTGAACATAAGGACGAGATTCTATTATGGACCGGCAGTACTCTAACAGAATATAATGACAAGTATTATTTTAGGCAGCATCGGTGGCTTTTAAAACGAATGTATAAGGAACAGAAAAATGGATGATATCACCGTTTGGTTTTTTGGTATGTATGTGGTAGGAACTATTATCGGATACCGTTGGGGATACAAGCGAGGAGTGATATCTGCGGCAGAGACCTGTATTGATGCTCTCATTGAGCAAGGGGTCATTAAGACATCTAAAGATGCCAATGGAGAAACCCAAATCCATAAGTTTAACGAGTAATTTAATTAACCAGGAGATAATATGTATTTAGATATGACAACAGAAGTAGAATCAAAAATTGCCTTTTATGAAAAAGATATTGAAAACCCGCATCTAGTAAATGGATTTCGAGGCACATGGCAGTTCTCTGATCATCGTTTGATTCCAGATGTCTTTAGAGGCTTCCTTCAACGCCACTACGGAGTGATGCGACTTCAGCGAATCAAGATCGAAGACATCAATACACTGCTAAATGATCTATGGGAAGGCCCCGGAAGTCTCGCTAAGATTTTTCGTATGGAGAACGAACTGTATAATGCAGGTGCTAATATCAAGTTCAGTTCTTTAGACATTGCTAAGATTAAGAAATACGATGAGAACGACGAACAAGAACTAGATGACCTGCCGTTGGCACAGTTTGCTGAATCTTTTGACGATGATGATGAATAATTTGGCAAGATAAAGGTTGACAGGGTAGCTGTTTGAGGCTATAATTAATACATAGGCAATAAACAAAAGGCATTTGATATGAATATTAAAGACATCAACCAAACTATCATGTTCGGCACTTGGACCAACGACGAACTGACCAGCATCATCGATGCAGTCAAATGGAACCGTGCGAAGCTCACACAGGCAACCAAGTGGAGCCTGCGAGTAGGCGACAATGTCAACTTCACCCAGTCAAAGACTGGAGTTAACTTTACGGGTGTGGTAATGAAGATCGCTATCAAGTTCGTCACAGTGCGTACTATACAAGGCCTGTGGCGTGTTCCTGCTAATATGTTGACCAAAGTAGAGGAGTTTGCATAAGATGATGCCATTCAATGAGATGACACAGCTAGGTCGTAAGGCAACTGTGGGGCGATTGCTACAACAGGACAACCTGACTGAGTGGGCTCGCAACTACTGGAGCCTAGTGTTCGACACTATCGCAATGAACGAACAGCGATACAATGCTCGCGTCTATACTGTCTATAAAACATTCAATTAAAGGAATTTAGAATATGAGTAAAGTAGGACAATGGGTTTTTGAAATGCAAGAAGATGCATACGACATGCCACTTCCTGAGTTCATTCACAAGTATGGTGTAGGACAAGCCGCTGTATGGCATGATGTGCAACAGAACATCGAAGACACCGCTGACTTTATGGAGATGGACGACGGTGCCTAAGTTCACACAACGATATCTTAAGCCTAATATATTCAAGCCCAAGGGTTCAATGTTCTTAGGTTTGACGTGGACTGTAGCAGGCTCTAAGAAGGGTACCGCATACGCTGTAGAACTGCACGAGCGTGGGTTCACTTGCGAATGCTCGGGCTTTACCTTCCGTGGCAAGTGCAAGCACAGTGAAGTTGTCTTAAAGCGAGTAGAGGAGGCCATTGATGGACGAGTTCCCCAATATGCCATTTAACTATAGTTTCAGCTGGACGCAATCATACCCTGCGGCCAATTTGAATCCTGCTCCTAGCAACTGTGAGATGGCTGTAATCGAAGCTATTGATCGTTTGGTAGAAGCAGGAGTGAGGTCGCCAGTTGCGGACAACCTTATTCTAAATCTAACTAGGAGCAGAAATGTTTAAAGGAATTATCTTAGGTGCCCTGATCACAGTGGGCTTGGTTGGTTACGGTATAGTCAATACCGTCGATGTCGAAATGGCAGGAGCCAAAGTAAAGAACGGCGTCAACTTTGTTGCTAAGAAATTAGATGAGGCAACTAAATGATGATTGATATTCAAGACATCAATCCAGGCGAGAGTTATGCCTGCAAGTTTCGTGTGAAGACTATGCTTGACGAACATGGCCGCCCTGCACCCAATCTTACTGATACTCCATTGAAGGGCATTGGCGACTATGAAGGCCTAGGCGTGCTAATGCAACGAGATACAGAGAAATGTCTTGTGAAGCTGAAAGACCAAAAGAGCTCTAAAGAATTCGTTATCGCCTACAAAGACATCTGGGATGTTGATGTCGTTGAATGGACAGATCCGTTGTAAAAATACAACAGGTTTTGGTAAGATAAAGGTTGACATTGTTCTCTTGTGAGCTTATACTGTATATAACAGTTAGGCACATAGGCACACAGGAGAAATTACATGGCATTTGCACCCGAAACAGTTAGTTTTGATAGAGGCGACTCAAGCATCTTAGGCAGCTTCTACGAGAAAGAATGCGGCAAGTTTTTTGAGTTCTCTATAAACACAGACGACTTTGACTTTGCTCAAGGCTACCCACACAAGATTTGGGTTACCACTCCACGTCCAGGCATTGACAGCGGCTACCGTTATGGCACTGTGAAGAAGACTGTGGCCTATGTGGTAGTGGACGAAGATGCCAACGGTGCTGTGATCGAGAAGTGGGAACTTAAGCAGAACAGCATGAAGGAGTACTATCGTGGCTAAGAGAGCACGGCAGCCACAGACACCCAAGCCTAGGAACTTCGTGGCTAAGGATATGTTAGACCGTAATGGGCCTTATAAACCTAAGGCAATCTATGTTCAAAAGAAGCCTAAGTATAAAAAGAACTGGCTCAATGATGATTTTGGAAAATAAATGACGCCCGAAGACATTATTAACCTTGTGTTCAAAGTGGCATTTGGTATTGCGGCGGTGTGTTTGGCCCTCAGTGTGTTTCTTGTGGTTTTGGCAATTTAAAGGTTGACTACACTCTAGTTGATGCGGCTATACTATAGATAAACCACGCAAAAATATATTTGCTCTAAGAGCGATCGGATAACTAATATTATGAACAACGATAACAACGATAACAACGACAACGACGATAACGACGACAACAACGACCACGAAGATAACGAAGATGACGATGACAGCTCAGAAACAGTAACGCCAGTCTACATTGTAGACGATGACACAGAAGAACTGTTGATGACAGCACTCAACTGCATGATTACTCTAGCTGATGCACAGATTGATCCTATCAGCGGAGATTCATTGGTCGCGATAGCAGATGAAATTGCTCTACGCTTTGCTATTGAACGCTTTGAAGTAGAAGAAACTATTCACACTGATGACAACGGTGTTGAAGAGATTATCTTTAAACCCAAGGGTGGCATCTTGCCTGATGCTGACACTGAAGAGGAATGATCCTATGATATCGATCGTTATCATCTTTGCGCCTGTGATCCTAGGCTGTGCAATTGGATTCTTGTTGAGTCTAGGCAAACCTAAACCCAACCCCACGCCCACTCGTATTGAGCCCACACTATGATCTATCAAATTGACGCTGCTACTATGAGCATGCTGGAAGAAGTGCTGAACATGGCACAAAGAACCGTAGACTGTCAATACGACCTAGAGATGGCTGACTCAATGCAATTGGTGCTGGCTGAGGTAGCAGAACGTTTTGATATTGTGAGTCAACAAGTAACAGCTACAGGTCAGGTGATCCCTATCAAAGGCCCACCCACACTGACCGTCGTTGACTAAACTGTAGTACTCCAGGGTTATGTGAGTTAAATAATTGATGACACAACACACTCTCACTTCAGACGCATATGACTCGTAACCAAGCCCTGCACAAACTCAAAGATCGTATGCTGACTGATCACGATCGTGAACGCCTGCATCAGTACATTCACTTCCTAGATACAGAACACGTTAGTCCGACAAGCGCGAAGCGTCCTACAAAAAAATCTGGACACAATCCTCGTGCTGCTCAAACCTAAACTACCTTTAGCTACTGCACCCCAAACTGAACATCTGCAACTGCAAATAGAAATAGAAATAGATATTATAGCAGATGCACAAGCTATACACGCAAGATGTGATGAACTACGTGCAGATACTTACTTACTATGTCTAGCTATGCAACGTGCAGATATAAGATATAATATTCACATACGCTGCAACTAGAACTCACTAGAACTCACTATATACACTATATACACGCTCAGACCCCGCTGCTATGGTCTAGGTATTCTGTGTAACACAAAGGCCCCGCTGTAAGGTCTCGCGCTATACACGCATACAGGTTGAATTGACTCTTATACTATAGTAGAAGCGACACTATACACAGAGTAGAACAGTATAAAGAACCCTTATAGTATAGTAGAGTAGAGTATAGTAGAGGTTTATATAGAGTGGGGAAAGAGTGGGAAAGTATTTGAAAAGTATTAAAAAGTATTTGAAAAGTATTTGAAAAGTATTTGAAAAGTATTTGAAAAGTATTTGAAAAGTATTTGAAAAGTATTTGAAAAGTATTTGAACTATACCCCTCGTCACCACGGTCAAGAGAAAAATTTTCTACTGTATATAACCACAGAACTGTTGTAATTTTACTCTGATCTTAGCGACGGCCCCACCAATAACCATGGTTTATTCACCATTGCAATCCACTGTAACCAGTCTATAAGCACGGTTCTAGTTCTGTTTACAACCTCTTGACACTATAGAGAATTCTCTACCGTGAGTCTAAGACCTCTACTATACACTCTACTATACACTACACTATACTATACTATACACATCAACAGCTTATAGTGAGTTCTTAAGGTTCTACTTGAGCTATACACTGTAACCTGTTGTTTTTATTGATGATTTATTTTTTCCTTTAGTATCAAGCACTTAGCTGTGGATGAACTATACACTGTAACCTCTTGATTTAATTGAGGTTTTTTCCTAGATGAGGTTCTAGTTGTAGGGTGTGTAGGGTGTGTAGGTTGTTGATTGTATTGGAGAAAATTTCCCTTTTCTATCAACAACCTAGCGAGGGGTTACAGACTGTAACCCCTTGATATCATTGAGTTCTTTTGTGTCGAGAGATCAGAGGTGCTGTCCGTAAGGTGTCGGTCAGAGTGTGGCATTTTTGCAACTCAAGACCGTTCGCGCAGCCTCCACGTCCATCCCGGACTAGTTCCATCGACGCCTTGCTTTAGATCTACTGTTCTCCTTGCTCCCTCTACTCTTATAGTATATGGTCTAGGGGAGGGATTGTCAACCTCTTTTTTACCAAATGTGGCAGAAAAATTAATTTATTTTTGAGCAGATAGAGGTTGACAGCCTAGACTGTTGAGACTATACTGTATATAAGTTAACAAAGAAGGCACACTATGAAACTAACTTTAGAGATTTACAAGACAGACGCTAGAACAAAGAGCGGTGAGCGATTCCTTTCTAAGATGGACCTGGATGTGAAGAGTCCCAAGACTGCGGTAGAACTACACTATAAGAGCGTGTACCCTGCACCCAAGTATCGTGTAGAGATCCATGAGACCTTCGTTACTCGCAAGAGCATGATGGGAGGTGCGGAGTTCCAGGAACGTTATGACACTCCCTACTATTGTTCACCAAGTTCAGAAACCTTCTGGAGCATGTAAAGATGGAATATTCTGTATTACTATATGATGCCGTGGGCACGGGCTACGGTGCTGATGTTGAATCCTTTGACGATCTAGATGAGGCTCGTCTGTATGCCAAGGGTCAACTCGATGACTTCATTGTAGTCACTAAGGTATGTGAGGATGGCAATATAGTGGACTTCTTCGTTGAATAACCCATCGGTTGACAAGGTTATTCAGACCTGTTATAATACATGCATAAACAACGCAAAGAGGGCAGACCATGTGGAGCAAAGAGTTTGATGAGATACGTATTGGCAGCATGTTTCGATTCAACGGTAGCGACTACCGTAAGCAGAGCACTCGTACTGCTCGCAACCTCAACTACGATCGTGTGTTCTACTTTGGTAATAAAGAAGTAATACATCCTATAGCCTGGTAAGGTCTAGGGTTTTTAGTTGACAATCACCGAACTCGGTGCTATAATTAATACATAGAAACAAAGCAAAGAGGGCACACTATGCAGGACTTTAAAGAATACGCAAAAGACTTGGCAGACGCCAGCAGACAAGTATACGGCTCGCATGCATACGCCGCGGGCTATTTTCAGAGCGTGCTGGTAGACATGTTCCGTTTACTGAGTGTGGCAGATCAGCAACGCTTTACTCGTATGATGCGGGATTCAGCAAACAAAATGGTTGACAGCATAGACGCTTGAGACTATACTGTATATAAGCAAACAAAGAAGAGGGCAATCCAAATGGGAACTAGAAGCGCGATAGGTTACAAGACAGCAACAGGCGTCCGGGCAGTCTACTGTCATTATGACGGATATGTTTCAAACAACGGCCGCATCCTGCATGAGCACTATCAGGCAGCATACAAGATCTGTCGTTTGATTGAGCAAGGCAACATGAGTTCGCTGGCACCTGAGCCAATGTTTACAATCGGCAACGGACACAGCTTTGAAACTCCAGAGCAAGGTGTTGTGGTATATTACGGTCGCGATCGTGGCGAGACAGGAGGTGAGACTCGTGAGTTTGCTAATGTAGACGAGTTTGAGACTGAGATGTCTTCTATGGGATGTGAATACTTCTACTTATTCAACGGTAGTGAGTGGATTGTAAGCACAGGTGAAGGCGTGTTCAATCGTGTAGAGGACTTGCTGGAGCTAGAGGCTGTGGCAGAATAACAACAAAAGATGTCAACTTTGATTAAAAAGAGGTTGACATCTACGCTGTTGGTGCTATAATGTATATAACAGTTAGGAGATGGGCTCAGAGCTGTAACTTAAAGAGGAATTAATATGACACAAAAAACTTTTTCCGTAGCAGGCGTTTCAACTTTCAAGGGTGCGACCAAGGTTCGCTTTGCGAATGACTTCGTAAACCGTATTAAGATCCTCAACAAGAACCTACACACAGACGTTGAACTGATCGAGCTAGGCACTGAGCTGAGCAAAGAAGATGTGTGCAAGGTATTAGTAGCCCATCCTAAGTTCCAGGGCGTGGCAGCACAGGTTGCGATTGCAGAATACTTGATTCGCAATGTCAAGACAGCAGCTAAACACATGGCAACGCCTGCTCCTAAGGCTGTTCAGACTCCTCAAGTTCCGGCGCTCAAAGGTATGACTCCTATGGGATTCAATCTTAGCGAGTGTGAAGACGCTCCGTTCTAAGCTAAATTAGGGGTTGACATATCCCGTAGATGTGTTATACTATGTATAGTCGCTGAAACAAACAGTGTTCAAAGGCAAATTAACTTAAACTTTAGAAGGTATCAAACTATGTCATTCACTACTATCAAAACTAACCAAACAGCTTTCCTCGAGTCTTACTTGCGCGGCAACGGCAGGACCATTACATCCGCTGATGCTAAGGCACGCTTCGGAATCCAGAACCTGAGTGCTCGAGTAAGTGAACTGCGCGATGCAGGATTGGTTGTGCGTGTGGACACTGCTACAACTGGCAAGGCTCGCTATGCTGTGAGCGCACGAGACGTTATGGGTAGCCGTGCAAAAGTATTTGCTGTCTAAGGCAACTTAGGAGTTGACAGTATAGCGTTTCGGCGCTATACTGTATATAACAGTTAGACAAAAGGGCACACAAGATGATTAGATTTGTAACAGGATTGATAATTGTAATGGGCGCAGTAGGCGGACTAGAGCAGAACACTGCTACACTCACACAAGGCATCTTGTGCGCATTGGCTGGGCTTACACTGATGGCATGGGCTTTGCCTAAATTGATTGCACAAACTGAAGGGAACTACTAATGGTAAACGAACTTGTAATGATCCAGCTGTTGGAGAAGGTTGCTCGATTAGTAGAGTTAGATCAAAAAGATGAAGCGGTCGCAGCAATCGATTCAATGATATATGACCTGTGCGTACAGGTTCAGGAATTCGAATTAGAGATGGCTCCGTCTTACTAGGAACACCTCGGGTGATGGACTGTTAAAGGTTCGTCGAGCCAAAGAGAGCGGTGGGGCTCTGCGGCACATATAAACAGAATTAGCCTTGATGGTGAAATTGGTAAACACAATTGACTTAAAATCAATCGCCGTAATGGCTTCCCGGTTCAAGTCCGGGTCGAGGCACCAAGTTAAGAAGCCTCCATAGCTCAATTGGTCAGAGCGCCCGACCCATAATCGGTAGGTTACTGGTTCGAGTCCAGTTGGAGGCACCAAGTTTCCGGCGTTCGTTCAACGGATAGGACAGCACTCTTCTAAAGTGCGAATGTGGGTTCGATTCCTGCACGCCGGACCAATTCAAGTTTGTTGTAAACATACAACAAAATAATGGTTGACAACTGCTACAGTGATGCTATACTGTATATAAGCAAACAAAGAAGAGGGCACTCCAATGATGACAACCACACATACACTAGAAAAGCTAGACGTGTTGCTAGACGATGTAGAAGAGCTGATCCGCAACTTACCGCTAACAGAAGCACAAAAGCAGCAGCTGGTGTCAACCTGCTACGGCTTGTGGACGGACGTTGAAAAGATGGTAGAAGATACAGGCAAATAGTGGTTGACAACTAGCAGAACGATGCTATAATTAAGTATAGAAACAAACAAAGAGGGCAAACAATGTTTAATTCACGTGATGCTGCACTAGCAATGGTAGAAGACGGAGTTATATCGGCGGAGCAGATGCTGTCGATGTGCTTGGCTTACATGAGCAAAGACGATGTCGAAGAGATGTTGGACGCTAACGAGTTGGGCGAGCGCTTCCAGGAAGACGACGACGGACAGCCAGACGAAGCACAAGAATGGGAGAGCTTTGATGCAGATTGCTAAGAACCCAATCCCAGTCAGTGGTATGTTTGCCACGCCCAAGACTCAAGCGGACTTGTTCGCTTACCTGCAGAAGTTCAGTGGCCCAGAGCGGGCGCTGGCAATGACTGTGGCTATGATGACAATGAACATGTGCAACAAGATGGTAGACGATGCTGCCGTAAAGGAAACTGTATAATGCCAAACTGGTGTAACAACAATATTGAGATCAAAGGTCCTGCAGCTAAGATGGAGGCACTGTGGGACGCGGCGTTTATGGCAGAGCGAGGATTGCTTCACGCAATGGTTCCAATGCCCACAGAGTTCGAAGGCACAGACAATTGGTTTGGCTGGTGTGTAGACAACTGGGGTACCAAGTGGGATGTGTCTACTGAAGGAATTCAGTTTATCAACAATGAAGACGGCACTGCTAGTATCACAGGTCACTTTGACTCAGCTTGGAGTCCGCCCATTGCTGCATACCATACATACCTAGAAGCCAACGAGGACTGCACCATCACTGCTTCCTACTATGAGTGCGGTATGGACTTTGGTGGCTTCTATGTCAACGGTGATGATGAGTTTCTAGAAGACCTACGCGATGAGTATGAACTGCCAGAGGATGAACGCAGTGACTTGTTCAAACGATTAGATGAAGAGTTTGCGCTGAGTGACGACTTTGATGACGGTTGGGACGATGACGAAGTTGTAGACAATGATGTGGCAGATCTACAACACTAGACCAAAGAATTTTTTAAATAATGGTTGACAACTAGCAAAACGATGCTATAATTAATATATAGAAACAAAGCAAAGAGGGCAACAAGATGAACAACCCATATTACGAAGCTACTAAAGAGCAGAAGCAGTTGGCAGACATTGGTCGTGCTATGATGGACTTCAGCGAGAACTACGGTGTAGAGCATGGCTTGGGCAAGTTGAAAGAAGAAGGCCTGCGTGTGCTCAACAACCTTAGCCAGGTAGGCAACATGCTTACTCGCTACGGTGTGACCTTTGGCACTACGCAGAAAAACTTCACAGATGCGGACATGAAATTAATTGCACAGTTTATGAAAAAAGAGCTTGACATCCCCAGCAAGTGAAGCTATAATTAATACTTAAACAACAGCATTAGAGGAGCACTACATGCAGATGAGCAATATTAAGATCGTAGAAGGCACGTACAAGATTCGAGGCAAAGAAGTTGACCTTGCAGGTATGGTGTTTCCGCTAGTAGAAGAGTTTAAGGTAGGAGCAGGCGGCGGATATGTAACAGTAGACGGCACAGCAGTTAACGGGTTTCCAGACCGTAACATTAAGATCAAGGTAGCAGGCCCGGGGGACTATGAACATGTTGGCGAAGAAATAGCCGCAACAGTTCGCGATGAGTCAGACGCAGAGATCGTAGAGCGTATCCGCGAACGCTTTGACATGTTGAAGGACATGGCCAAAGCAGTCAAGAAGGGCAATGTGCGAGCTATGATCGTAAGTGGTCCTCCAGGCGTTGGCAAGAGCCACGGTGTAGAAGAAGTGTTGGATCGTTATGCTCTATTAGAGAGCATGGGCGGACAGAAGACACACGAAGTGATCAAAGGTGCTACAAGTGCTCTTGGACTTTACTGCAAGTTGTACAAGATGGCAGACAAGGGTAAGGTAGTAGTGTTTGATGACTGCGACAGTATCTTTAGTGATGAGTTGAGCTTGAACATCCTCAAAGCTGCTCTAGACTCAAAGAACAATCGTTACATCCACTGGAACACTGACAGCTTCAAACTGCGTAACGAAGGTGTGCCAGACAGCTTCAAGTTCGAAGCCAGTGCTATCTTCATTACCAACTTGAAGTTCGACAAAGTCAAAGGCAAACTACGTGAACACTTGGAAGCACTTGAGTCACGCTGTCACTACATGGACTTGACTATTGATTCAGACAAGGACAAGATACTACGCATCAAGCAGGTCACACAAGACGGCATGTTGGACAAGTATGCATTGAGTGATGAAGTCAAAGAAGAGATCCTAGACTTCATTGACATTAATAAAGGTCGACTGCGTGAACTGAGCCTACGTACTGTGCTCAAGGTAGCAGACCTTGCTGTGAGCTTTCCAGATCGCTGGCCCGATTATGCCGAAAACACTGTGATGCGGAGAGTATAACGCTCCGCAACACTGTAAGAGCAACGTTCGTACCCTCGGCGTTGCTCACAACTAGCAGAAGGATGTGCCCTCGTCCAACTGCTAGACTAGAGTGTGTGTTCGTGCCCTCGGCATACACTCGGACGCAGAAGCTGGCATAGATCAGCAATGTGGTTAACTGTTTGATAGAATAGCGTCCCTCACGCTCTGTCAAACACTGAATGCCCAACTAGTGTGCCCTCGCTAGTTGGGCATCTCTTTGACTATAGTGCCGTGGCGAACACACAACAACTAATACCCCGCCACTTGACAGGGATATTGAAAGCTGTTATAATAACTGCATAGTAACACAAAGAGGGCAAACTTATGTTAAAGCAATTTAATACACTATTACGTGCAAAACTAGTATACAACAAAAAAAAGGAAGTGTACAAAATAGTTGCCGCATTTAATATTACACAAAAAACAGATAAAGGCACATTTATATTCCCAGCAGTAAATAAATGCGATTTTATTAGCACTGAATTCAGTTACGAAACTTTAACTACAGAGCTACAACGTGCAACTGAGTTAATGCAATTGCACACACGCACAACTAATTTTGAATTTGTTTAATTAAAAAAGGCAATACTATGATCTACGCAGAACTACTTGACATCCTAAAGAACATGACACCTGATCAACTCGCGGACACTGTACAAACATACAGTGGTGACATTGATGATATTATCATCAAGGTGATCGGCACCAGCCCCAACGATGATTACAACATGGGCAAAAGCAGCCCAAACTTTAGTACTACACAAATATTCTTGATCTTAGAGTAAATTAGGGGTTGACAGCTTGCAAAACGATGCTATACTAGTATTATAAGTTAACAAAGAGGGCACACAATGATCACAGCTACACAACTCAAATTGCTGACTACTTGCACAGCTGGTGAGCTGACGCACATGATACAAGCTGCAGGATATAAGCGGGACACTTTCCAGGGCAGCAAGTTCCTGGGCATGACCAATGCCAATCAGTTCTGCTATCATGCCAGCTACATTGATGAAGGCGCCCAGCAGGGCTGCAAAGTGTTTGTGTCCATTGACCCTACTACGGCCAAGGTTACTGCTGACTATTGATTGACAGCTCAGCAGAATCACGCTATAATATACACATAGACAGCAACACACTAGGAGCGACACTATGAGTGCATTACAAAACTATGTAGACCAAAAGAATCAATGGGGTGCCATCTTTGGTGATGCGCCCCTCAGCTTGGCCCTGAGTGCAGACCGTCAGCGTATCGCAGGCATGTTGGACAGCGACCTTAGTCCAGAGAACTTGAGCTGTGATGGCGAGCTCAGCGGTGCAGAACAGAGCCGCAGATACCGTGTGCTCCGCGCCGCGGCCCTGGAGTTAAAGGCTGTGGATCCTACTGTTAAATTTTACGAGTTTGGTTGACTGATGGTCCAACCAGTGTTATAATACCAATACTAGCAACAGGAGCACAGTGTGAAAAACTTCAGCATGTACACAGAGTCGGGCAATGATGCAGTGGCAGCGGTTGTGCGAGAGGCCAGCATACTTCAATATGATTGGCCCACCACACTTACTGCATTGACCAACTTGGCCGAAAGATTCCCCGAAGACTTTGGTGAAGCAACCGATACAGCCGTGCGTGAATGTGTGTATAACACACTTGGATTCAACTCACCCTTTTATGTGTAAGGTCTTTGGTTGACGATTAATCCAAAAGCTGTTATAATATACACATAGCAAAGCAAAACAGGAGTTGAAAATGTCTAAGTTAACTGAATACACAATTGAAATCTACAAAGCAGACAAGCGTATCAAACGTGATGAGCGCTACGGCAAAAACAAGGCAGGCTTGCGTTTTATTAAAGTGATGGACTATGCCCCCAGCACCAAAGACTACATTGAGTGTCTTGCAGAAGACTTTCGTAGGGATGGCGTGGTAGCCAACGTGTTTGAAACTTTTGTGACCAGACAAAACTTAATGGGTGGCATAGAGTTTCAAGAGCGTTATGACACGCCCTACTACTGTAGCCCAAGCTCAGAAACTTACTGGAGCATGTAATACCCAAGTACTACAAACTTTTTGGTTGACGATTAATCCAAAAGCTGTTATAATTAACACATAGACAGCAGCAGAAACAGTTCTTTAACAATTGGTATATGGCATAAAGCCATATTGAAGTGTAAGGCATATGGGTAAGTGACTCGTAGTTTATTCGTGTAGGTTTAGTCCGAAAGAGGTTAACTGGGATATCGACCGCCCGTTAGCAGTGCATTTCAATATGGTAACTGCCTTTGAGTAAAGATCCAGCGGTTGACAGTTTGGACAAACGGCGTTATAATTAACACATAGACAGCAACACACTAGGAGCACTAAATGGGAACTCGCGGAACTATTGCTTTAGAATACGCAGGCAGCAGAGCAGACTAGACTAACAGTAGGTGCATAGCAGCTACAGCAGATTGATAAACTGTGTTAGTGTGTAGAATATATTTTACACGGGGCGAGGGGTATACACATAACAGTGTATACCTTAGGTCTTATGTGATTAATAAAAAAATTATTAAAAAAATTATTTCTCGAGGGGGGGGGTGGGGGGTATATATATTTAAAAAACTGTTGCACAAATACAACAGCTTAATGATTCTCTTTTCTTCTCTTTTCTTCTCTTTTCTTCTTCTTTTCTTCTTCTTTTCTTCTTCTTTTCTTTATTCTTTATTTTAAACAGCTTTTTAAAAATACACCGAGTGCAAATCACCACCTCACTTCTGTAAGTACTTCACCTACATTTTTTACGCAGCAATTTTTTTAACTTGCAAATACCCATTTCGGACCTGCTGCTTAATCCTATAAATATTAGTATGCTTGCTACGCTTACACTTACCACAGTTCAATTATACTTCTTATTAGGTACAGCGTGGGGTGCTGGTTACAATACTTCTAGCATGGATAGGTTCGAAGTTGTAAATTTTTTGCGCACAATTTTTTTACTTGCGCAATATGAGTTCTACTAGTTCTACTAGTTCTACTAGTGCAGTACTACGCTTTAGTGTAATATCAAACTCTGTGTACAGCTGAATACTTGCATAGTTTTATTTAACCTCGCACCACAGTGAGTCGCAGACGATAGTCAAGCGAGCTGTCAGACTGCTGGGCAGTCTGTTATAAATATCTATATGATCTACACATGGTTAGTTACTGTTGAGCGCAAGGATACAGATGCTTTTAAGTATGCACGATTGGGCAAGGTACAGCACACTAGAGTAGAGTTAAGCTATATGGGATTCAAGTTGTACACACTAGAAGACTACTATACGTTTATAGCTGCTCATCATCGTGAGTCAATGATCACACTAGCACAGCTTCAATTGGATTATATAAGATGTATGCACTACGATTCAACTACAAAGATAGTCTAGAACCTATACTCTGTGACACTCACACGTTCACGGCTGGGGTGACACTGTACATACGTGGCATACACACTGTACAGTTGGACAGCTCTACACTAGAGTTTGAGTCAGCTAGTCAGCGTACCTATGCTGTACTGTTGTTGAGTGCAAGCACAGTGTATACGGTTAGTGTAGTTGAGGCATAGTGCATAAAGACTCATCTTTTGTTCTACCGTTGTTTAACGCCGAAAGCAACACGGCGGAATGTGCTTGTACGCATGGTTGAGTAGTTTCTTTTTATGCACTAGCACAGTGTACACGTATAGCGGCTAGTGAATATATGCGTAGTTTAAGATGTAAAAAATCTGCGTTCAACGCTTCGCGCAAGAATAATCTTGCGTTGGCGCTTCGCGCTTGTGTTCTTAATCTGTGTTGATGTTGTTGATAAACTGTTTGAGCAGGGTGCTATTGGTCTCACCGCGCACCTTTGGAGCGTTGGCACCGTCAGCCGGATCTTCTTTTGCAGTGCTGTTGCGCTTGAGTGCATTTACAATTGCATTGCCACTACTGGTATTTGAATAGTTGTTCTCACCTTCGTCGTCTTGATCACAGTCAATAATACGCAGTGTGTCTACATCAAAGCCTAGATCAATTTTTTGTCCTACACCTGAACTGTTACGTGTCTTCATCAGCTGTAGCTGATAGCGACTACGCTCACGCATTGCACGACTTGTAAAGATACCAAACACGTTGTCTGCTGTTTGAATCTTACTAAGTCCACCTGAGATATGACTGTGATCGAATTCAATTTCTTCTACAGCTCCACGATTCAACTGTGCTGCTGTAACAAACACTGTCTTCAATTCCATTGCTAGGTTACGCAGTTCTTCTGATACATACTTGTCTTTGATGTACAAGTTCTCTGCGCTTACTTTCATACTTGCAGGCATCAACAAATCCAAATAGTCCAACAACAGTACATCAACATGTCGGCTGGTCTTAATCTCGTATTCTTTGATATAGCTGCGAATATCGTTTGCAGTCTTACCTGAAGGCATGTACTTGACCTGTATAGCACCGCTCTTCTTGCCGATCATTTTTACTTTAAGTTCAACGTCGTCAATCTGTTTAAAGATCTCACGTGTGCTAATACCAGTTAACATACTGTCGATACGCATACTCACTAGACTCTCTGCAAGCTCTAGTGTTATGTACAACACATTCATGCCCTTCAATGCCATGTTAACACCGATGTTGGCTAAGAACAAACTCTTACCTGCACCTGATCCACCTGCAAAGATGTTAAGCTCGCCTCTGTTGAAGCCACCAAACAATTTCTTGTCCATAGCAGCCCAACCAGTGCTCACCTGTCCGTTTGTATCTTTAATCGCTTCAAGTCGTTTGCGTGGATCAGCAAAGTAGTCTGTACCTAAATCTTTTTGCAATCCAATCTGTACTGCCTTCTTAACTAGATCCTCAACTGGACCATATTCGCCCTTCTCCAGTAAGTCGGCACTCTTAAGGATAGCTGCTTCAAGTGCTTTGTGTCTTGAGAATGTTTCAAACTCTGCCAGCAGCCAATCATAATGATTCTCTTGCAACATCCCTGGATTTTTTAAATCAGTATTAGTTGCTGCATTGATCATTTCAAATGTAGGCAGCGCATTATGATCAGTTACGTAATCATTAAGAAACTTTGCTGCTGGAGCAAGCCTACGATCAAATGCATCTGGATCAAATACAGCTTGGCAGCGTACGAAGCTCTCTGCATCAGTAAGCATCATTTCAAGATATACTCGTTGTATATCATAACCATAGTTTGTGTTTTGTCTAGTTGCCATATTACTATTATACTGCCGTATGCCAGGTGTTGTCAAGAATTATTTTTTGTTTTGTTTGTGCTAGCACTGCGCCTACGCAACTACCAGGGTCACCTGGGTTCTGCGGAACATGTATACTATTCCACATAGGCTGAATCTTATCAACTGCTTGCCGATTCAGTGCGCCACCGCCTGCTGTTCTTTATATTCAGTGTAGGGCCATGTGATGAATGCCCAAATCTTTTTTAAGTAAACCATTTCTTTGCTCTCAATCTAATTTTAAGTGGGCTAGTTTCAGCAGCACTAGCAATGCTGTATAATGTATATAGTCTGCCGTACTTAGCCACAGCGTCACCGATATCGTTAATGTCAGCATCCCATTCCGGTAAGCTAACACCCCATCCGCGTTCGATAGCAGCTTCAATTAGTTTGCTACCTGCCTTGTCTCTGTCTGGTACAACATAAATGTCTTTAGCTAGTCTATTAATTAGCAGTGCTTGTTGATCGCCAATTTCACTTCCGGTTAGCGCACATCCGTCTATGTGAATAGCGTCTACTTGGCCTTCGCATACAATAGCAAACACCTTGTTATGACCTTGCTCGTCTAGTCCGTATACGTACCCGGGCTGTGTTTCTGTAAGGTATTTGGGCTGTTTGTCTGCTATAATAGTTCTAGCAGACCATCCTACAATACGTTTCTCGTAGTAGAACGGAATGATCAGTCTGTCACGATAGCCCAAGCTAGGACTCCAATAGTAATCTGTATCATCTAAGTTTAAGTTGCGTGCAGCCATGTATTCTAAGATAGCCATACTAAATTTATTAAACTCAGTAATATCTGATACCTTAACAGCATCGGGCGGTAATGGTACAGTTTCAAATGTAGGAATATCAATCTTACGTTGCTTTACTTCTACACCTTCATTGATGCGCATTACATCTAGTGTTAGCTTGTTGATTGCATCATCAGGTGCACCTAACCAAACAAGTAGCCGACGCAGTCCTTTGCTAACACCGCGCCCGGGTTGCCAGCTGGCTTTGAATCCACAGTTAAAGCAATGGAAGCTAACAGTATCACCTTCTGAGATAAGTCCGCCGCGACCTCTAGTGTCAGCAGTGTTGCCGTTGTGATGACAGCAGGGCGCATTTCTTGACATCCAACCGCTTGGTGTAGTTTTTACTTTACTACCTTGTGTATAATATGCAATTAATACATCCGAAACTATTGACATTTAATCCTCAATTATCCGCACTTGCCATCCATCTTTTGACGGCTTGTTATTTCTAATAGTATTATACAGTTTATAATAAGGATAATTATTATCCTTGCACCATCCTCTAAATGATTTTACAACTTCTGTATGACCGTCTGGAAATGTTACTTCATATGTTTTTGACTTTTTAAGCCAGGCAAGTGTGTTGTTATAATGTCAGAAACAATACTCATGCTATTATTATAGCATTAATGTATCCATGTGTCAATCAGTTTTGGAGTATTTTTTTACCAGAAAATGTATTAAAGCCTTGGCCTTCGTACTTGTCGTTTCCTGCTAGATGCACAAGGATCTTCTTTACAACTGGATTAGTAAAGACTCCTCTAAATTTTCCGCCAGCAAGATCTCTAACTTGATATCCTCTACGCTCGTGCAGTATAGCAAACCAAAAACCGTCCCAGCTCTTAGGAAGTTCAAATATTTCGCCAGTGTCGTATGCACTAGTAATATGTTCTTTTAGGTCACCTATTTGTTCATGATGCTTGTTGAATATAAGTAATCCAGTTTCATAGTGTGCCATACCTTTTAGTCTTTCAAAGTGTACACTAAACAAACATTTTTCTGATAATGATTCTAATGCCCCTGGATGGACATTGTTTATAGTATAAGTGTCTCCGTCTAAGTATATAAGATAATCGTGATTGCTGTGTAATGCATGTTCGATTGCATAAACTTTATGACACCACTTTACTGTCTTTTCTATTTTATGAATTAACTTTTTGTTAGTTTCTGATTCAAGACTAATGTTACAATTTTTTTTAAATGCAAGTAACTTTGGACTTACGTCATTTAGATTAATTATTTCAATCCTTGGATCGTCAACTACTAAATTATGCTCAGCATATATTCGTAATGTGTATCCACTAGCTGGCCAATACTGTTGCCAAGTCTCAATTAATTTTTTCCCATACAAGTAGTAACCGTCTTCTGAAAACGTAGTTATAACTAGAGTAGACATTTAATTCCTTATTAAAATTTTTGTTATTTTATCTGCAGGATCTGCTGATGCTTGGAATCTTACAAAACTAAACACTCCGTTAAAGTTTACAGGTGTAGGTTCTGTTTCAGTTCCGACAAGTGTTATAGTTGTAATGTCTGTCCAAACTGTTGTGCCGGTAACTTGATTTTCTAACGTAGCTTGGACAACTACATTACCAATATAACTGTCAGTGTATACTACAGCAGTATGTAATGCATCGTTGCCGTTTATACCTGGCTGTGCGTTAGTTGATTCGCTATTCCATACACTATTATCTTCAGTAAAAGTAATAATGCTAGTTGCGGCTGCGGGCCCTGGAAATGCTGTTTCACTTACATAGATCGTTCCGTTCATTCCAAAATTAGTATTTGAATAAGTTAACACTGGAACATTAGTGGTGTTGTCTATAAGGTGTACGTTGTAAGAAAGATATTGTTGATCAATGTTTAATAGATCGTTGTCAGTAACTGTAACTTTGAATAGTCCTCTAGTAGGAGCGCTATCGTCGCCGGTAATAAGTTCGCCGTTGTGTTCAATTACTAATAATCTATTTTCATCAAACGCTTGGAACTTGGGTGTATAGTTTGTAATGTCAATTGGCTTTTGATCAGCATTGAGTATTTTAAAATCAAGCACATTGTCAATGCCTCTATATACGTTTATATGTCTTTGATACACTGGTCTGTACTCCGTAATGAATCCTGCGTCATTAGTAATAATGGTCGTTCTGTTATTGACTAAATATCTAGGTGTTAATTGCATCTAGTATTTATCGAGAAATATGTTATTAAAAGATATTGAAAACAACTTCCCCTTTATCAGCGTAGTCACTTATGGTGGCAACGAGTACGTCGGCATCATTGCAAATCAAGATGCATATATAACCAGCATGTATATATTCACCTCGTTAAAGACTAACTTAGAGAAGGAAGCATTTTTAGAAATGGGCAATGTTTGGTGGTGGGAGTCAAATAGGATGCTGCCTATAAACATTTTCCTAATAAAAGAAATGCAGGCATTTAGTTATGCAATGATGACTATGAACAGCAAGGATGTTAGAGTAACAATAGGACCGTGTGTTAATCTAAACGATCTAAATTTTAAACGTATCAAACGTAAAAGTGTACAGCTGATACGCAAAGTTAGGTAGACAACTGTTCGCATATTAAATTCATGTGTACAACACAAGCTGCTGCGTAGGCAATACCGTGGGCCTTCTTAAAGTAATACTCGCCGTTGGTCGGCTTAGTCCAAACTCCCTGCATTATCTTTCCCCAGCTTTCGTTCGCTAGATGTCTCTTGGCTGGACGAATGATCGCCAGCGTCGCTGCTAACTGTGATACCGATGTAGGTTTCAATTGCTTCAATAGTGCGCCGTGGCCGTTCAGATGAAATACTTTTTCGCTGAAGTCCTCGTGCTCCAATAGTTGCCATAGTGGTTCCTTCTCCATTAATTCTGTTAAATGTGTTTCGTCTCTAACATCTTTATAGATGCTGACGTTTAGAAAGTCTAGTTTAAAGTAGCCACGTTCTTCAGCAGTCTTGTAGTCAACGGTGGCTAAGTTGTCTACAGGGTTGTGTGGAATTTCAGTTGCATAGACTCCTGTGTTATGCTTCTTGTCTGAGTCAAGTTTAGCAACACGGTGCTTGAGTTGTGCAAGCACAATTGTTCTGTCAGCAAAGTCTATATCAATATCCATTTACGCCTCCTTGCACTTTGCGCCGTGCCAACGCAAATAATTTTGTTTTGTTATTTGCTTTCCGCAATGCTCGCAAAATCAGGCATTATAGTTTACCTTGTTCTCTTAGTTGTGCTCTAATTTGTGTAGCACTTATATTATGTATCTCTTCGCCTAGGTCATGTTGCGTAAATGTATATCCTACGCCACGACCATAACTAATATCTACAATGTTTGGTACTTGCATTATAACATATTCGTTGTTATATGTAAAGCCCTCATTAAACAATGCAGCAATAATATTATTCTTTACAGTTTCAAATTCAAAAGGATTGTCGTCTTGTTTTGTTGCAGTTCTATCAGCGCCAGCGTCAGTTCCAACAATGCCGCCAACATCACGAATTTGAATACAAACTTGTCCAGTCTCTAGCAATGCTTTTTTAAATAGTGCAGTGTGGCCAGGATGCCAAGGTTGCCATCTTCCTAGCATCTGTGTTGTAGGTTTTTTATAATCAAACATTTTGTCCCCAAGTTATTTTATTCCAAATTCTTTCATGAGCATAATATAACAAGGTATTTGCAACAAGCTGAATTAATGCAATAGATCCCGCTGCGGTAATATTTCCTAATATCAAATATGAAATTACAAACGTTGCGCCGCTTCCTGTGAACCTCCAAGTAATTGTTTTAGTAAGGCTTCGTTTATTTGAGTCCATTGTGTTTCATGTAAGAAGTTATAACTTGCATAAGTTGTAGGTGTGTGTCATTAAACCATTTAGCAACATGATAATTAAAGTTGTCAGGTTTCTCAAACATCTTGTTAGTGTCTTCAAATCTACCTGCTTTAATTGTGTCCATCCAAACTGTAAAGTCTGGATTAAACTCCGCTCGAGCTGCTTCTGTAGGACAAACAAAGTCTGCAATAGCAATCTTGCCTGCCTTAACAACACCGTCTGCTAAGAATTTCATACGCATTGCTTGCCGCATTCGACCTTCAGGAGTAAAGTCCCAGTCGTCGTATTCTTTGCGTACTGCATCTGCATTAAGCCATATGCCGCCTACTAGTTTAGCAAACGGTTCTGCTAGTGTACTCTTACCGCTTCCGGGCAATCCAAATATTAAAATTTTCACAAATTACTTTCCTTAGCTACATCTTTAACAAGTTGTACATCAGTGGGTTGTTTCTTAAATCGCATAGCCCAATGCTGCGGATCAACAATATTATATATCATACTTAATTGTTCGTCATTAAACTTACCTAATAATTCTTTTCCGCTCTTACAATTAAGAACCAACCACGGACTAATCTTTCCGTCTCTAATATTCCACACTGCCTTGTTCAAACTTACATAGTTAAAATAATGATTCCACACGCTGTTGTTTTCAGTAGCCCATTCAACCATAGTATTAACGCTGCGCTCTAGGGCAGTTTCAACACCTTCTTTTTTAATTAGCTCAACTGCATATGCTTCATACATTTCTTCTCTGCACCATTGGTCAAGTTTAACCCCTGACGTTACTACATAATTGATATACTTCTCAGGATATAACGGTTTTACATTTGATACAAAACTACCAAACTTTACAAATGCATTATAGTAACTGCTCTTGCAAAACTCTTCGTATGTTTTATCTTTCTTTGACCCAGCACTTAATTTATAGAATTGATTAAATGCAATGTAACCTAACTGTACTCGCTTCTCGCCCTTTTGTAAAGCTCTACGTTTTTGCTCACACATATGTACTATGAGAGTTTTCTCACGGCTATATCCTGTTCTGCAATATTCGCAAACGTATGGTTTCTCAGAGCTTGATATCAATGTCGTAATCTTCTGCGAGTTGTTTAAGTTCTTTTTTTGTAGATATTCCAGCAAGTTGTTCTACCTCTTTCATTTTCATATTAGGATATACTTGAGATAACAATTTAATTGCTGCGTTGTTACCGGCTTCTTTTTTCTTAAAGCCAATATAAGGATGGTATTCGATCTTACCTGTTGCTCCACTTGCACACAATAGCTGCCACATTAGATGTTGATGTCCGTTCTCTTTGCCAACGCCAATGTCGTTAAAGTGTTTGTTATAATATTCATTAGTTTTAAACACAGCAAGCTCTTGTGCTTCTCTATTACCTTGTACAGCACTTACATATCTGTTTAGCAACCAAAAGCTAACTTGCTTCTTTTCTTCATCAGACAATTCTTTCCAAACGCTTTTTGCGTTCATGTCAACTGCTGCAAGTATGTCTTTAGTTGGAAGTTTCTTATCACTCATGTTTATATTTTACACTAATTAATTAAATTTGTCAAATGAATACCAAACAATATCATCAATTACTTTTTCAAAATCTTTGTAGTATTAGGCAATGCTTGCCCGTAAGTATTACTACAACCAAATGCAACTAATCTCATTTGTTTTCCTTCACTGTATAATAAGTTACTACCAACTTATCTAATAGTTTTTTTATAGTTGGATATGTTAAACTTAGTTCGCACAGCTCTTGCCATTCTTGATAACACAACAGATCGCCCTGTGCTCTTGCAATACCAGCAGGGTCACCGCCGATGATCCAACGGGGAATTTTATTGTGAGGAGCATCTCGATAACGAGCATACACAACGTTGTCGTTCCGCTCATATATCAATGCTTCACCGGGGATCATCCTAGCCAACTGCTGTTCCTGATGAGCGTCGCTTGATGTCATTGTGATTAAACTCTGCCCAATACAACTCAAATGCTACTCCGTCTTCAACACCTTCGAACTGATGAATCTTACCTGGTTTAACTTGTGTAAAGTCGCCTGCTTCAAGAATAGTTTCATCAATTAATCCTTGATCGTTGTGCCAAACACGCACAATCATCTTGCCCGACTCTACAAAGAACCCGTTCCATTTAAATTCGTGTTCATGCTCTGAACATTTATATCCTGCTTTGAACTTGATACGATGAAACTCTAGTACACCGTTAGCGTGAATCATCTCTGTTGATCCCCAAATTTTTCCTGATTTAATACTCATATTGTTTCCTTACATTAGCATAGTAAAATCTATTGTTTCACTTTGTCTACTAATATCTTTTACAAAAAATGCACACAATGGATTCTTGCCATCCGTAATAGGAACACTTAGTAGTTGTCCGTTTTTCATTTTAGGAAAGTACCACTTTACATCATTGTAAAAATTTACAACTTTTAATGTACCAAAGTCAAATTTGAAACTTTTTAAAGGATTAAAAAGAAATACTTCAAACCCTCTATCATTAATACTAGTTAGTGGCAGTACTTCTAAGTCGTTACCACTTTGAGAATCGCCTACTGCAATATGCCAATCGACTGGCATCATTACTTCGTGTCCGTTAATTTCTAATACAATAGCAGGAGCGCTAAATGATTCTAGAAAGATAAGTGGTACAAAAAAGAAATCTGGATCTTTAGGATCACTATTGTCTAATACACTAAAGCGTACATCTTCGTCGAGCTCATCAGGAAGATTGTTAAGCATAAAGCATTCGTTATCTAATGTTAATATTTTCATTTAATTCCAATCCACTTTTTCAATTGTAAATGGGTACTGTGCTTCGGCATAAAACTTCTTACGCTGAGTCAAGTGCCGCTTCGCAAACTTGCACGTTGAAGTCAAGTCCCATATTTGTACGAAGTCTTTGTCTTTTGCTTTTCTTACACCCCGGCCAATGCTCTGGATAACTCTAACAAAACTTTTGCCAGGTTCAAGAAGAACAAGATTAAAGATCCGCGGTATATTAAGTCCAACAGCCGCAACACCATAGGTTGCAATAATAACCTCGTTAGTGCCTTCACGGATAGTGTCATACGTTTCTTTTCTATCTTTAACTTTAACTGCGCCACTTACAAAAGTGCTGCCAGGCATAAGTTTCTGTAGTTCTTGACCTGCACTAATCCGATCTACCAAAATAAGTGTGTTACCAGTCTGTGATACCTTGTTCATCATCTTACCAATGTATGCTAGTCTTGCAGTATCAGTTGTTAGATATTTTAATTCTGATTGATAATCAGTGTGTACCACAACATCAATTAACTGACATACATTAACATGGCATTCTGATAGTACGCCTTTGTCTTGTAATGACTTTGCACTGATACTTCCAATCACCGGACCAAGACTAGCATGAATGCTTTCAAACTCAAACTTCTCTTTAGGTACAGTGCCAGTTAGTCCCCAACGAATCGGAGCGTTGCGCAAGTTACGTGTAAGCAAGTTTTTAAGAACTTCTGCTTTAGCTTGGTGACAATTTGCAACAACAGCATCATTTGCAACATAATTATGATCATTTTTAATGTGTAAATTGTAAACCTCTGGTAGGTTACTAATTACTGTTTTCTTAACTAGTTTCATATAATTTCCTAATTTTATTTTTTGTATTATCGTCAAAGTTGTCTAAGTTAGTAGGAGGCTTTTTGTTAATAAAATATTCTTTATTTGCTATTATAACAGCATATCCATTAGTTGTACTCCATTCTTTTGCAGCATTAATCTTTGCTTTAGTTTTTTCGTCATACATTAGTTCTTCTGGCTTTACTTCTATTAATGTCTTTGTATCATGATTTACAAAGTCAACAATGTAAATGTGTTCTTTATTATTATAAACGTAAGGAATTCTGATAGTTTCGTATTCTGCATCTTTATCAAAGTATTGGTATAATGCTTCCCAAGAACTTCTATATTTTTTATTTTTATAAAATGTATCCCAATGCGTATTTCTATTATTTGAGTTAGGAGTAAAAGTACCGTTTAATATTTTTTCTTTCATGATATTACTACGATGAAGTTTGTCTTCGGCTGACATAATTGTTCCATACATGCCATTTTTTGAACCAGTGTTGGCTGCACTAATCTTTTCTTTAGTTTCGGCTAGCATTGTGTATGCATACGGATAGTCGCCTTTTGTTCCTTTGTTCCATGGTATTCCTGTATTTAAATTGTGTTTTATTATTTCTTTATGCATCAACTGGCAATTAATTCCACCTTGCTTTGAGGTAACACTTCTTGCTTGTTTTTCTGCTGCAATACGAGTAGATTTGTGTATACTATAAATATCATCAAAATTTTGTCTCCAACAATTGTGTCCAGTTAATACTCTTTTCTTACACAATCGAACATCTTGCTCCGAAGTTAATGATAATCCGTTTGATAATTCAATTTCTTTTCCTGTTATCTTAACTGCATATACAGTTTGATTAGCTGTAGACAATAAACTATTAAACTTATTAATATCAAATTTTTTCGCCATAAATACCTCTCCGTTAGCTATATGTATTTATGTCTACAATTTCTAAATCTTCAGTTAATGCATCTGCTCTAACCCATCCATGATTAGTTAAAAATTTATGGTTTGCGGTGACTTGTATTATTACCCCATTATTAAACTCTAGTTCTAGCATTTTTTCACTATTGCTGTGAGATAAATTTTTATGAACTCTAACAACTGTATCTTCTTTGTATTGCTGTGTTTTTTCACAAAGATTTATTACTTTGTCGCCGGGGATTAAGTCCTTGATGGCAATTTTACCTAACGGAGTAGTAACTAATGTGTCGCCTGCAAGGCATTCATCAACAATAACAGCGGTTACACCTTCAAGGAACTCTGCAAGACTTAACACTGCGCTGCCGTCCTTGTTCTTCTTGTCAAGAATATTCAAACTCTGCCAAGTGCAAATAGTGTGAGTCTTACCTAGCATCTTTCTGTCGCCGAAGTACACTCCAACGTCAAGTCCGCAATTAATATAGTCTTCTTCAGTTTGTTCAACAAGTGATTTATTTGGAACAATGATTAGGCTACGTCCATAGGGCTCTACCATGTGCGACAATGTTGCTGTCGTAATCGTCTTACCTGCACCAGTAGCAATCTGTTGCAAGCTCTGTGGGTTAGCAAGGAAATTATTAATTGCTTCGACTTGATAGTCACGCAGAATAATTTCTGTACCTGCTACTGGATGTCCTTCTGGCCAACATACGCCTTGGTCTGCCCAGTAACGTTCGGTTACTGGTACAAAGTTTAATTTAATAGGGTGTCTGTTATCTTGGATGTCTACGATTTCTACATTGTTCTTTTGTAGAATATCACAAACAACGTCAAGATGATTAACGTAACCACTGCCGCCGATACCAAAGAACGCAACCTTGCCATCCCATCGTCCAAGTTTGTACTGAGGCATGTGCTTTGCATATGGCACTTCAAACTTTAATGCGTTTGCAATTTTACGTCGAACGTCTACCTCTAAGCCTTCTAGCTTAATGTTGACTTCGTCTTCAATAATTAATCTGCAACTTGCCATTAAATTTTCTCTATTACTTGTGGTGTACTGTATTTTTTAAACGGACTAATATCAGTGTCATAATGAATAACTAAATCTAATTCTTGTAAATATGTATCCATCTTAGTAGAACGAATACTCCCCATTAGTATAGCTGCCTGAGGACGCCAACTAGATTTTAGTAATGTCTTTGACATCTTATTAATATTAGTATACACTATTTTAGAATTAATTGCAAGAGGATTGTTCAGATTATTGTCTTTAATATATTGATTAAATTCAATATTTTCTGCAACATCATTTTCTTTTCTGTAGAGTGTACAGAAGTCATTGTTGCCAAAAATATTTCTAAAACTATAATGCACTGTTTGTAAACTACTAAAATCATTGCCGTCATTCAAACAAACCAATAAAGGATATCTATTAAGTTCTAGTAGAGACTCTGCTACTCTATCAAATGTATGTTCAGTATTGTTAACTAATATAAGCGGGCGTGTTCTTTTTACAATTTTTTGACTAAGTGTTGTTAGTTTATTAATGCTGCTATTTAAATCACCTTCGTCAAAATGTTTAATACCAAATAGTTGGCTTCTATCTTTATACAGTGCTAGATTATCAACATCAGGATTTCCGACAGACGATATCATATAATCTATTGCTTTAGTGTGTAAGTTTTGTAATTTAAGTCCGTATATACCGGGAATATAATTGTTTTTGTTGTTATGCATCATTTCCAATAAATTGTATCTTTCTTGTAGTTCTAACTCTATTTCAAAACTTTTATCTTTTAATTCATTTATTACTTTATGTAGATTAATTTCGGTAAAAATAAAATAATGTATTTTTTCAACGGTGTTATATAGTCCTCTTTCTTCTATGTTAGAAAGAACTTCTATCGCTGATATTAATTTTTTATTGAATGTAAATCGAACACCGATATATAATTGATCTTTAATTAAGGCTGTGCGAATCCATCGAGCCCTATCGATATGCCTAATAGGTATACGAGTATTTTTGATTGCTTCGTGTATTGGATATTCTAATGCTGTAAATTGATCAGCATAGGATAGTAGTTTTTCTTTTACTACTTCATACTGTCTATCAGTTAACCCGACTCCTTTATGCACTTGTCGTGCAATACTATTGAGTATGGTAAAATCACTAGGCTGGATTGTGAAGGTTTCATTACTGTCAAACCCAGTTAATAATTCAAGATATGATTCAATTGTTTTCTCAGTCATACTAGTAGTATAACGTATTACAGCTTATCTGTCAAGTGGTTAAGTGGAATGCCTTGTGATATTTCTTGCACTGTCCATTCAGTATGTGCATAGTCATTAAGCCACTGTTGCCTATCTGGCATTAACGGTGCTTCTATATCGTGCATGAAGTCTATGTCATTACCTACGTCATACGCCAACGAGCTGGCGCCTACAAACGCTGGAATGCCGTTACGTATACTATGTATGCCCGGATTGCTAGAGTAGCTTACAATCGCGTGTATGTTATTAAAACGCATGTCGTAGTCGTCATATGTGCCGTTTAACTTCATAGGATGTTGCCTACGTACATTTTTAAATTCATGTTCAATGTTAGGCAAGAGACAACGAGGATGGGGCCGGAATAGTATAGGACGATCGCTATGCTTTCGAATTTCTTTTATAGTGTTCATTATCCACTTACTCATAGTTGGCATATTTTGCCATTGCAAGCTCTTGTCATGCTGCCCGCAGATAAGAACAAACTCTCCGCCTGTGCTCCAAGGCTTTAACGACAGGCCCAATAGACGATGGCGATCATTGTTATTATTAGTGGGCCCAAAGTAAGCATCTCTATTAATCCCATTTAGACCTACCTTCCATGTTGTTCCACGCTGTATGCCGCCAACTTCTAAAACTATAGTTGGCTTAGCGTTAGTAGAGTTTTTCTCCCAGATAGCTTTGTTAGCAGCCATTCTTCCACTAAACAGTACGCTCCAAATAACATCAACGTCGGCGTTATTGCTATTATCGACGCAAGTAAACCCAAGGCTGTGACAGCCTTGCCTAAAAGCATTAAAGACAGGTTTACTGTTTAGTGCGCCGTATTGTGTCCAAAGACTAAACTTCATTCCAGTATGCTTCTGTTCTATTAACCATTATGTCTGAACGCTTTGATTTACCATCTTTCTTGCGCTCGCCTTTCATATGGTCCATGTATTTGCCTAGCTCAGTATTAATTAACGGATGTCCGCCGCCGCCACTTTTAGCTTCACTCATATACATTTGTGCAGAATAATCATAATCCGCATTAAACTGTTTAAACTGTTTCAACACTTCTCCAAAGATATAACTGTCATGCCATTCGGGTAATAAGAACATGCCTTTCTCAGCATCCTCATACATACGTTCAAATTCTTCTAAGAAACTATGACACACAGGATGATTCATATTCAGTCCGTAGAATCCACATTCTGGCCATGTCTGTGATCCTTTGCCTCTACCAACATACGTGATATATTTGTTTTCGGGTAATAAGTTTTTAAATGCAGCATAACTCCAGTTACTGTGAATATAACTATCTGCATCCATCCACACTATCCAGTTGCCTTCCCTTTTATTGCATGCATCAAACACTGCGTACACTTTGTTTGCAAAGCGAACTGCATCCCACTTGAATGCTTTTTTACTATCTTTGCGTTTGCTTCTAATTGGATCTGAACTTATATTGCCATTAGCTTTTGGAATGTCTTTCCAAGTTTCTTTAAACACATTTAATTTAAGTAAAGTTGCTTTTGCATCTTGTATTATAATCTGTCTAGGATCTGGATTTGCAGGTGTACAATCTTCTGCGTAGACAATTAGTTTGATATTTTTGTCAACTCGCTGTGCAAAGCTGTCTATAAATCGTTGCCCGTATGTTGTTAATCCTTCGTGATGGAACGTAGTTACTACTGTTATTGTCATATAAATTTTCTCATGTGATTCCAGCAACTGCCATCTTCTAGTTCACTAAACTTCCAATGAAACATGCTAATTCTTTCTAACCATTTTTGTCTGTCAAACTCTAAAGGTGTTTCTATTTTACTAAAATCTGTATTGCTAACTTCTGCGCACTGGCTATCAATAGGGTCAGTTAAGAAACAATGATATCCTTGAATGATAGGTCCGACGGCTGCACTACTGTTATGATTAATAACAGCCCACGCATTATTCAAGTCTTGTTGTAATGCAGTTCCGATATTACTTATAGTAACGTTTCTCATATATTGCAATACTCGCAATAGCGACTGTGTATAAGTACGCGCAGTTTTGTCTCCCGGATGTGTTCTTATCACTATTGGCCTATTAGTATATTTACGCAGCTGATTAATTATATTTACTGTCCATTGCTGCACGTCTGTACCTTTGAGACTCCATCCTTTATTTCGTTGTAATAATAACACAATATGTCGGCCGTTAGTTTTATAGTTCTTTAATTGTATTGTAGTATCTTTAGAAATTTGTTGCCATCTAGTCGGGTCAATCTCTGTATCGCAATATATCCCTGTAGTAGGAAATATTCCATTAAAACTATATCGTATATAACCGTGCGGGTTAGTTTTATCTTTATATAAAAAAAGATTAGCATCACCTGATACTACAGTTTGTGTATCTATTAATTGTTTTCTTAACTTTAAATGGGGGCTACTAATATCAGAATATACCCATCCCTGTATTATTGCTACGTCAGAAGGTTGGGCAATATCACTGTTACTAACTATTCCGTTATCGCCGCAAGCATTTACGCCTTGTATAAATTTTCTTAATATTTCAGGCTTTTGCAGATTAGAGTTCCTTGCCGGAACTGTTTTTAAATAACTAATTACTTTCATTTAATATACTCCACGCATAGCCTGTCCGAATTTCACGCGGAGTAAATTGACAGTAACTAAGGTGCGCTGCAAATGCAGTAACTTCATCTGCTGTCGGAATGTGCAAATTGTTAATTTGCTCTATTGCTGTATTACATAACATTCTAGCTGAATTTGGAGCAAGTGCTATGGCAGGTAATCCGTATAGTATTGCTTCAGTAGCAGCAATACTATTGTATGTTACTACACAATATGCGTTCTCCATAGCTTGTTGAATTGTATTAGTTGTTACCCGTTCAGTGCGACCTGGCTTTAGTCTAATCGTAATCGGTCTATTGGTGTATTTTTTAATTTCTGCAACTGTAAAAGTCATCCAAGAATCAAGATCATGTCCGTAAAATTTCATAACTTTTTCACTAGGAGGAACAACTAAAATGTGTTTTCCCGGTTTATGTTTTTTATAACGCCACTTTAGTATACTTAACCTATCAGTGTCTCTTTCAATTATCGGTCCTAAATTTTGTAAATTATTTTTAGTAATACGATGATAGTCTTTACGTGTTGAAGGTTGCAAATATCCAGTGTCAATTGCATAATAATCTATATTATTTTCTATGCAATACCGTAACGCTTTCTGGCTTCCGCCGCCAAGGCCTCTTATTACTAAGGTGTTGTTTGTGCCTTTTTGCAAGTCGAAGCTGCTAATCTTGCCGCCGGCTCCTATAATAAAATCTTGCAAATAAGAATCATATTCTAAGCCTTTTTTACTAAGATCAAAGTCATCTGCTGTTGGTGCGATCGCCGCCACTTTTATTCCCATATTTTCTTCCAATATCTGTCTTATTGTCTCTTTTGTTTTATATATTTCTTCATCAGGATCTATAAGATTGTGTAAGTAGGCAGCTAACAGTGTTTTAGTTTTCTTAGGTAATGTTAAATCATCTATTTCAAATGTTCTAGATTTTAAATTTTGTATTTCTTGAGTTAACTCATTTACTTTAGTTGCATACATCTTAGATTGCATTTGGTACCACTCAGATGAATATTCACAGTTTTTATAATTATCAAACCACGGGCCACCTTCAGTATAATGTAAAAACTTAGGTTTACCATCTGTAGGTTCTTTGTACCAGCCAACTAACCAATTCCATTCGTGACTTAGTTTGCCTATTTCATTATCCTTAAGCCAACTAAATCTATGCAGATATTTCCCATCAATTTCTGGATTATTCACAAACTCTGCTGATAGTTTAGCATTACTAGGATGAGCACAATTAATTAACATCATGCTTGACCAATTCTTACGTGGATACACAGTTTGTTTCTCACCATCCATTTTTGTACCTTCTTTAGGAGTATAGTCGTGGTGAGCACACATTACAGCGTACTTGTCATTACGTTGGTCAAACAATTTTTTAACATCTTCTAATGCAACAAAGTCACAATCAATAAACAATGCCCAACCCATAAAATCTTGAAGAGTAGGCACTAAAAATCTAGTAAACGTAAATTCTGTGCTAGCCAGTTTGTCTTTTTCTCTCCAATAGACTCCTTCGCTCTTTAAAACTTTTTGCTTCAATGGTATTATTTCAACAGGAACAGTTGCAGTATCAAGTATACTTTTTTTGCATACTTGATAAGCAATATCTTCTCGGCTGTCCCATCCTATAAAAATTTTAAACGGTTTAATCTCTTCGTTCAATGTCTTCCTCCACACATGCTTCGCCGTATTGTATTTCTACAAGTTTTAATGGCTTAGTAGTTTCATTAGCTAGCATATGCCATTGCGTCTTAGGGATATGTAATGCTTGATGTTTAGTGAATGTTCCTACTAACTCAGTATCAGTACTGCTGTCTAATGTGTACACACTAGCAGTGCCTTCAACAACAAACCAATGCTCTGCACGATGTTGATGTCGTTGCATTGATAATGTTTTGCCCGGACCTACAGTAAGTTCTTTTACTTTAGTGTGTTTATCGTATTCGTGTATCACACGATAGTATCCCCATTGTCGTTCTGTCTTAGGTGCTTTCCATTCAGTAAGGATCCAACTTGAGCTATTCTTTTTATCCTCTCCGCCGACCCCAAACACAAACTCTAAGTTATTGTCCACTAAGTCCATCTCTGGAATGTTTTCTTTAGTACGATCGCCGCCATTGGCAAATATAATTGTAGCGTCTGGATACATTGCTCTAACACCAGTAATAGTATTTTTACTGCTGTCATCTGCATCAGGGTAGCACACAACTTTATCTACAACTGCTAATGATTCTATAATGCGACAACGTTCGTACACGTCCATGAAAGGCCTACCTTTTTTACGAGTAAGCCATTCGTCTGAATTTAGACCAACAACTAAATGGTCGCCTAATTCTTTTGCTGCTTTGAAGTAGGCAATATGCCCAGAATGCAATGGATCAAAAGCCGCCTGTAACTAGAACTATATTCATATTACGCCTCCTTTCTTCGTTGGACGTCCAACAAACCAACCGGGTGGCTGGGTGTTTTCATAATGATATTTTGTTTCACCTAGATAATTATGATAAATTTTCATTCCTTGTATTTTATTACACGTAGTTCGCCGGATTTCAATTTGGGCTGGGTCTTCAAATTGTTTTTTATTTCCTTCTCTCCATCGTTGTAATGTCTCTTCAGAATATATCTTGCCTGGTCGGGTTGGCATAATCTGAAGTGCTCTTTTGGCTCGCATCTTGGCCTTTACTTCTTCTGAATGAGTTTTTCCATAATATGGATTATTTTCTCCAATTAGATATTTAGAAATATTATTTCTTGTGTTTGAGATTATAGCATTATAAGTTCGAGAACTAATCTTGTATCGTTGTTGATACGAGTTTTCTTGATTGATTAAACATCTAATAGCATATGACATTTTCATCTTATCTTTTCCAATAGTCATTTTTACTAATAATCTATGGCAAATAAAGTGCTCCCTAGCAGTCAATGCAACAATATTTTCTTTTTTGTTACTTCCGCCAAGGCTTTTTGGAATAATATGATGTTTTTCAACATACCCTACTCTAGGATTGGTTTTCCTATTCTCAATAATGCGATAGTAACACTTTGAATATTTGTTTGTAATAAACATACTGTCTCCTGTATGTTTTATTTATCTGACTTGGGATCAAATCCGCCAGTGCAAAGTACAATTTTCATTTTTTAATAATTCTCCCTTTTATATATCCGCCAGTGCAAAGTACAATTTTCATGTAGTTATTTATGTACGCAGTTAATACCTACCAACCAAAAATGTAATCTTTTCTAACATTGATTAATTCTATTGCGCCTAACGATTTAAGATAATCACCTGCACAATATTCAGTGTCACGATGTTGTTCACAAACAATAATAGGTTTGTATTTTAATAATGTTTCTGTAGCACCCTTTAGTACTTCTAATTCGTGTCTTTCGCAATCTATTTTAATTAATCCAAACTTAGGAAGATCTAAATCGTCCATACGTTTTAATTCAATAGTACCTGTGCCTAGTGTATTCATATCAACATGACTCTGGCCAGTATTTTCACTGTCGTAAATCATATCAATAAACCCAGTAGTACTGCTAAGTGCAAACCGATTTATTTCTACAGGTAGATCTTTTACATTTAATTCTAAACATTTGTACACATGATCAATTGGCTCGTATGCAATAACACGATTAAATTTTTCTGTTAATGGCCTAGCCCATAATCCTACATTAGCACCAACATCAACACATATATTAAAGTCTGTAACATATTTGTATGCAGCATCTCTAACATCATCTTGATATTCTGCGGGGCCGCCATTCATAATACGCTTTGCAATCAACCGTTCAAAATGACTATCAGTATCAGGCATCCAATAATTGTAAACTTGTTTCATTATTAGACCTTTTGTAAATACACAATATATTTTGTAACATGTCGCGGTGGACCTTTTTTTACAGTAGCATGTCTCTCTGTAATTTCTTCACTAATAATTTTCCAACCAAAATCTAAAATTGATTTAATATTGTTTTTAGTAATTAACGCTTTTACATCTTTAGGAAGTGCCGATGTATTTCCAAATGTTTTTTTACTATGTAAAGTTTGTAGTTCTTCTAGATACTTTTCTGAATGCATTTATATGTTCCTATATGCTAGCATCTTCCATGCCTGCTACTCTGAGCTTAACTACGTTTGTAATTTGCCATTGCTTTTGATCAAGACCTTTTAGAAGACCTAGCCATTTATTGCGTAGCAATGCAAACTCGTTAATAATCTTTTCATAGTCAACAACGTCTGCCTCACCGTCAACGTATTTTTCAACGTCACGACTGCTTAATGCTCGTTGATAGTTTTCGAGGTATTTCTTAAAATACGAACTACGCAATCTACGTAGTTCGATATTTAAATAGTTGAGGATTGCTTCGATCTCTTGGAGTTGATTAAAGCGTTGTTCAACAATGCCTGGCATTTCAGCCGCAGCACGTTCTACATTACCTTTGAGTTTGACCTCATGTTTTGCAGACAACAGTTCGTTTTCATAATGCGCTACTGCATCAGGAATTTTAGAAATGTCACGCGATACGATTGAATACCAGCCCATTATTAATCCTCATCTTCCCATGAATCGTCATCAGCAAAATTTTCTTCGTCGATATCTAAGAAGTAATTAATTGCACCGTCTAGCACCGCATCAGAACCTAGTGTATTAGTTAGGGTGTCATCTGCTACGCCGTAGTCAGCTAGCAAATCAACAAACCGCTCTGCTGCAAGTTCATGATTCTTTTTATCAATGTACTCTTTAAATAAAGTCCACACTTCTACAATTTGACTCTCGTCCATAGATTATTCCTCAAAAGTTTCTTCGATTAAATCAGCTGTATCTTCAACAACTTCACCGGTATTTACCACAGTAGCTGTTTTTTCTTTGTACTCTGACATAATCATTTCAAGTTTAGGACCATTCCATTGCTTACGATAATCGATATGCTCGACACCAGCTAAGTCAATGTACTTGAGTCGATTGCCTTGCTTAACCAATAAGTTTTTCTTCTCAAACAATTCAACTAAACCAGAGTAAGGATTCATACCAGTTTCATAAGGAATCTTAACCTGCACACCTTCAAACGGTTTTGCATAGCGTGTCTTCATTACTTTACAACCAGCGCGGATACCCATAACTTCTGTGATCTTATTGCCGTCTTCGTCTTCTTTTAACTTCATCTTTTTCATTGCAACAACAATACTTGATGCATAGATAAAGCCACTACCGCCTGAGATCTTATCATCTGGGTCAAACATGTCCTGCGATGCATATGTGTGGTTAGTACAAACTAGTCCAACATTGTAGCTGCCGATCATGTTTACAGTGTTACGAACTAATGAAGTAAGTGCTTTAGGCTTACGACCCATATCGCCCTTCATATCACCCTTTTGGAACTGATCGACGTCAGTAGGTGTTAGTAACATACCCAAGCTGTCAATAACAAACAATACTTTAGGACGATCTTCTTCGTTCATTGCTTTGTAGTCAATCATGAAAGTTGAGATAGTTTTTGCTACGTCATCAATCATTGCCATATTAAGTTTAAGCAATTTGTCTTCGCCAGTCTGCACACCTAGTGCATGCAACCAGCTTTCGTCAAGTGCATTCTCTGAGTCAACTAGGACTACATAGATACCTTGCTCTTGTGCGTTCTTTACAATGTTGCCACTGCAAAAATACGACTTGCCTGCACCTGATTCGCCTGCGAATACAGTTACTTTACCCAACGGAACACCTTTGTTAAAGTCTCCTGAAATAAGCAAGTTTAATGCGTATGATCCTGTTGAAATCCAATCAGTAGGATCGTTAAATCCAGCACTCACGCCTGAGATACTTTTAGTCAAGTCCTTACGGAACTTACTAACATCAAATGATTTAGCCATTATTTCTCCTATTTAAAGCCAAGATAACTAGGGCGTATGCTTATAGCACAGAGGCCCCAGCCGTGTTGTTTATTAAGCCTGCTGTTGACGTGCGCGGATCATCGCTAGGATGTCGCCTGCACCACCAGTTGCTGCCGGGGCAGGTGCTGCTTGTGCTACTGGAGCAGGTGCTGCTTGTGCTACTGGAGCAGGTGCTGCTTGTGCTACTGGAGCACTTTGGCTAGTTGCAGTTGCACCTACACTTGCGGCTTTCATAGGATCGCCTGTGCGAGCTTGCATACCGCTTGGTCGGAAGTATTGGCTCCAACGATCTGCATCATATGCTTCACCATCTACTGATGCTTCAAACATTTCTTTCATCACTTTAATAGCAACGTCGTCTGGCTTCTTAGGAAGGAAGTCATTCATGTTATACAATCCATGAGTCTGAACTGCTAACATTTCTGCATCACTCAGTGGACGATCTCTACGTGCCCAAGTGCTTGTACCATAGTCTGCGTATCCACCTTTAGACGTTTTGTTAAGACGGAAGTCTACGCCTGCAGTATAGTCTGTTGGTAATTCTTCCATGTCTGGATCCATTAATGCTGCTTTAATGATCTGGAAGATCTGAGGACCAATGATGAATCGTCGAATTGGATTTTCTGGCTTTTCTTCTTGCAAGGGATTTTCTGTTACAAACCCTTGGAAAATGTAAGAACGTTTTTTCCAGTACTTACGACCCATATCTTCTAATGAAGCGTCCTTAAACCAGCCGCGAACTTCCTGTAGAATAGGACATGCTTCGCCGTACATTTCCATACATGGAACTTGTACTTGTACAGGGCGTGAATCAGTTTCACCTTTAATGCCTGCAAATGGAAGTTTAATAATCAAACGCTCTTTCCAGAAGAAAGTGTTTTCAGTGTCGCCATCTGGAAGGAAACGCATCGTTGCCGATTCGCCTTCTTTAATATTCCAAAATGGGTAAATTGCGTTATCACCGCCGCCTTGGGTATTATTGCCCCCTGTGCGTGATTCTTGCTCTTTGAGCTTTGCTCGGATTTCTGCTAATGATGCCATAGTTAATGCCTCCTAAAATGTTGCCTATGTGCAGTAGCGTTATTGCTACTAGTGCCTTAAAGTGTATAGCACAGTTACTACTATACACTGATATTTAGCAGACGTCAAGTGATATCTGCTGAATTTTTGAATTTATTTTATATGCCTGATAGTCTACGGATACTGTTTAGTTCGTCGTCTTGTTCGACTGTTGGTTCCATCATAGTTCCAGCAGTTGGTTCATCAAACTCAATTTCCTGTATTGCAGGGCCTGCATTAAGTTCTTCGTACTTTGCATTGATTGCTTCGATAAACGCTTTAGCCGGGTTAATGTATTGTTCGCCGTAGTCTTTTTCTATTGCTGTTAATATTGCTGTTTCGCCTTTTGGAAACTGTCCTGTTTCACGATCGAACATGCTAAGGATGTATTCAGTCACTGGTGTCTTTTGTTCTTTTTCAAGTGTAATTTCATCACCGTCGGGGCCGTCAATCTTGTCGCCTTTTTTCTTGCCGTTCATTTTGGCCTGTTGCACTGCTTGTGCATATGCATTGCCTTCTTCAAAATCATCATCTTTAGATTCTGCAAACTGTCCCATCATTTCTTCAAATGCATTATTAATATCTGATTCATACGCTTTAACTCCGCCAGGTGACACTTCTGTGCCAACTCCAGAGACAGTATCAGCCTCACCTAGTAAATCTTCAGCTGTTAGTTCTTTTGCTCTTGTTGCTTCACTTACTAGTTTGTAGATGTATGGAAACACATCTGATAGTTCTTCGTTAAACTGTTTGATAGTTAATTGATCAATCCAGTTTTCTTTAACATCTGCAGGAACATCTTCCATAACTGCTACTTCAAAAGAACAAAATGCTTCTGCATAGTAGTTTGGTTTTTGTAGACTTTCGATAGTCTTTTTAACTGACTTAATACGATCGTTTACTACACTAGTATACCCAGCTAAACTTTCTGCCATTACAGCACTGCGGCCCATGTAAGATTTAAACTTGCGGAGTTTATTCATTTCTTCTGATAAGCCAACAATGTGTGTACCAAAGTCATCAAATGGTTTGCCGCCTTCTGCTACGTGACGTGCCATTGCTCTTGCACCACTTAGATGCTTAAATGGATATATGAAGCGCTCGCCGTCTGCGCTTTCAATATATATCTTTCCAATACTGCGTGTGCGGCCACCTGCAAGTTCTGTGTTAACACTTTCAGTATGTTTAACTACTATTCTTGCTCCATCAACCTTTTGATAGCTCACACGGTTTGTTCCGTACATCTTTGATTCACTCATTGTTTCTTCTCCGCGATTTTGTGCTAAAAATTTATAATCTCTTTTGTCGAGGTTTGACTTGTTTATGTTACGAGTGTCAAACGTCATTAATCTTTTCTTGCTAAACTGTCTAATTTCCTTTAGAAAATTGTACCAATTTTGTTTTGTAATTTCGTCTTGTTCTGAAACAAAACTATCACTGTACATAATTTCAACACTTTTTTCAGATAAACTTATGCTAATTTTTCCTAAGTTTGCAGCACCTTCTTTGTAATCAAAATCAAAGAATCGTGCATCTGTAGGAACGTTAGTAACTTTGCCTTCGCCGTCACCTAACGTAACACTTGGAAACCGTCCACGTATTTTATTAAAAAGTTCTTCTGCTATTAGATCTAAATTTTTCATTGTAATATATTTATCAATAGTTTGTGCTTATGAAGATTGGCATTGGTGCATCGTAATCTTCCATATTTTCAGCTTGTGTAAACGTGTTATAGATTCTAGGATCCCAATCTTTTAATACCGCCATCATTCTTATAGCAAGCAGTGTGGCACTAACAAGATCATCACTTTGTCCTGCTTTTGATTGATAACTTGATCCTGTTGCAACAAAGTTTTTAAGCTCAGATATAAATGGCTTACTGTGTATAATCATTTTGTCATTTTCAAGCATAGTTTTAAGTCTACTACAAGCAGTAATTTTACTACCATGTGTAGTGTTGAAACCTTTACGGAATTTCCTGACGTGCCCTTTTCTAATTGGTTCGCTCACAAATAGACCTGGAATGTTCTCTTCACCAAAGTCGTTTATAACGATTAGTGCTGCTTCGCCGATACCGTTGTTTTCAACACTCCAGTAAATTCCGTTCTGGTTCCCTGTTTCCTGTGCAAGGTACTTACATATATCTGCAAGCACTCTTATCTGCCCGGGAATAGCAGTGGTGTTATGTTGCCATTCTGCAACTTGTTCATAACTTGGTAATTCAAATACTTGTATTGCAGCATTGTCGCCACCTGTGCCCATACTCGGATCAAGTGCTACTGCATACGTATATTGGCTTGTAGGTTTCTTATACCAGCGTGTTTGTCCCATATTAACTAGCGGAGTATCACCTGCCATGGTAGCAAGTTTAATGCTGCTAACAAGTGTTTCGTCAAATACTAGGAATTCACAGTCGTATTCACGACGGAATCGTTCTTCGCCGATACGTCCTAGTTCTTCCTGTTTCCATTTTTCATCTCTATCTGGATGTTCTGTCCAATAACTACGGAAGCTGTGGAAGCCGTTAATTCCTAATTCTTGTTCATTGCCGTGCTCGTCAAACTTATCTTCTGCCTGTTTCCAAATAGTAGCAAATGTATCTTCATCTGAGTTTGGTGTGCTTGTAAGAATAGCACGGCCACCAGTTGCTAGTGTAGGAGATATTGATGTCCAAAAGTCTGTAGCTACGTTAGGCTGCACAAACGCAAATTCGTCGCATTGATGAGAGTTAATATTATTTGCAATTATTACATGATTTTCTGCATTAAATATTTCATAAGTATCTTCTAAAACCAAGTATGTTAAGTCTGCGACAGTTTTAACAGTAGTGTGCGAATCTACCTCGTCACCTACACATATATCATTTACTTTTGTTTCTGTGCCATTAATAAAAAACCGATGTTCTAACGTTGCAGTAACAAACGTACTGTCTGTAAATGTTATTTTACAAGATTCTTTATTTGCATTTTCATTTAAGAAAATGCCTTCAAAGTCTTCCCACCCGTTAGGAGTTAATATTTGATATTCTGTATTAGGTGCGTATATTTGTTTCATTAAACTCCTTTACCAATCTTGCTCCGCTTACTGGTGCTGATTCATGCATATCGGTATTAATCATCTTAGCAAACATGTTAAACTCGTACAATGATTTATCAATAGTATAACTAGCGTTAGTTAACAATAGCCCTATTGTAATACTACATGCACTGTGTTTTGATACGTTTTCTTTCCACGGAAGCATTTGTAAATTATGTACACTTCCTATAAGCAACGGACTAACATGATCTTTGTATCCTTGCATGATAGAAAATATATGGTCTATGTGATACGCTCCGGCGACTCCCGCAAGTCCAGTTTTATAACCTAATGTTATTGCTGACCTGTGCTGTTCGGTGACATACGTTACTATTGACTTATAACGATAAAACTCATTACGTTGTGACGGTTCTAATATAAGACCATTAGCTGCTTTTGTTGCGTTACCTTTAGTAATTGCAAGAGTTGCTAATTGCGAATAACCGTTACGGCCAAACGCGTCGATATTGCTCATATGCGTTGCTCTAGTTTTTTGACCTTTTTTACTATATCCGCTAATGCCATCGGCGTCTAGCTTAGATAGTGTTTGTCGGGCAGTAACTTGCGATGTTTCGTAAGCAGTTAATCCAGTAACATCGTCAATTGTACTTAGTCCTTTTTTAATGTTTGCTGTTCGTGCATTGCTAACTCCCCGAACCCCCGGGTGTAGCTTGTCGTACTCTGCTACGCTCATGCATAACACCCGCTCAATGTACGATGTCTTAATCATACTAAGACGTTCGTTGCTCACAGGACATAATATATAATCTATGCCTGATTGTAATGACAATTCGTACAAGTGCGCGTTACGTCTTCGATTTCGTTTCTTAAATGCTTGTATTTTTATATCCATACTGTATTTATACAAATGCAAACTTATCACACGATAATTATGTTAGGGTTGTGTAGCCTAATGTACAAATCTCGAAGAGTTATATCTTCTTCAACAAGGGTATGCTTATTACGAACTTTAACAGTAGTTGTATCACCATCTAAACAATAGAGTAACGAGATACTCATACCACGTCCTGTGTTGCCTGTTGTAGTAGCACTAACAATACGACTTCCATTTTCAAATTCGATTGAGCCTTTGTTGTAGTTAGTAACACCTGCTCTAATGTGATCTGGGCATAACTCATAAATGTAACGGATGCGCTGCATAATCTCTTGCGCACCTGTGTACTTGTGTGCAGCAATAAGGATTGTTTGATCGGGTACAAACATTGCATACCATGCTAAGTAGATTGCCGCACATGTAGTCTTGCCTGTTTGACGAGGTAACATGTTGATATTAAAGCGAAAATTATGATAACTTTGTAACAAGCGTTCTTGATACTCATACGGATCAAATAGCAACTTGCCTTTTACTGGATGTTGTATGTATGCAAACTTACGAGCAAAATACAAATAGCCGTCTACAGGATCCATACACTTAAAAAGGTCAGCAATCTGCGCTTCAGTAAACGTTTCCTGCCTGTTTGCTTTTTTAATTAATACGCCGTCTAATGATTTTGCCATACGTTTATTTAACCTATTTTATCACTGTAATATCCGATGTCGAAGCGCAGATCAAATAGCTTGCGTCTATCTTGTTGGATTAAAATATGCGTAGGAGCAGCATGTTTGCCGTATCTAGGCTCGCTCCATAACCATTCATATTGCAAACTAGTATCTAGCTTACTACAAAGTTTCTTTAACCGTCTACGATTATAGTTGGGCACAATGTAAACAATTGCTTGGTTATTTTCTAAGTGTTCCCACTTCCCACACCATCGTGTAACTTTAATTTCGCCCTTTTTCCACGCTGCTGCGCTCCAAGGACAAACAGGCTTTATACTATCAAAGTATGCTGTCCAATTAATATCGTCTTTTACCATATAACTATTTACTCAAGCAAATAGGCCCCGAATGACCTATTTGGTTAGTACATCTAATTACTAAGACTTACTATTTTTACTTGCCGCGGCCACGTCCAGCCATTAACTTGTCTTTACCACGTCCGGCCATTACTTTACCACGACCTTCAGCAGTTTTTGTATCTTCAACTTTCTTTTTACCACGTCCACGTCCGGCCATTACTTTACCACGACCTTCAGCAGTTTTTGTATCTTCAACTTTCTTTTTACCGCGGCCACGGCCTTCAGTAGTTTTCTTCTCAGTCAAAGCTGCCCAAAGTTGAGTTTTAATTGATTCAACTGCCATTGCGTTGTCACCGTCTTGTGCTTTAGCATATGCTTTCTTAGGACGGTTAAGACCACCAGCTAAGTCATTGAGCATATAATTAGCATCTTTATATTCTTCGTCTGGACTGTTGTCCCACTCTGCAACTACTGCATCATATTCAGAGGTGTCTTCACTGCATGACATTTCTTCATGTACGTAGCCGCAAACGCTGCAAGGTTTTCCTGGGCCTTCCATTTCGTCGCCGCCTACCATATTAATAAAGTCAGCCATGTTATCTTGATTAGGTGCCGCTGCTCCCATTGGAGGCGTCGGTGCCATCATACTACTTACAGGTGCTGCATCTGACATACCTGCATTTTTTAGCAGCTTCATTAGTTCTGCAACTTGATCAGCAGTGTCAGCTGTCATTGATACATTCATTGAAGCTGATTCGTTCATTGCTTTTTTCATGTTATAGTCCTTACTTTGATTTTGTTGTGTTGGTGCTGTTGCCGGCTTGCCACCATTTGGTGCTCTTCCAAGAATAAATTGATCGTTGATGTCCGGCTTGCCGCCGGCGCGTGTTAACCATTCTTGATCTTCCGGGCTTAGTTTTGAAAACTTATCTGCGTCTGCCCCAGCATACGGATTTGGTGTTTTCGGAGCTGCTGGAGGTGTTGCTGCTGTTGCTGCCGGATCTGCTTCATCTGGGTTATTACCTGCTGGAGGTGTTGCTGCTGTTGCTGCCGGATCTGCTTCATCTGGGTTATTACCTGCTGGAGGTGTTGCTGCTGTTGCTGCTGGTGTTGCTGCTGGTG
>Ga0209390_10000259_pt1 | contig 100163 bp, 120 predicted proteins | sample BON01_FD_187212 | JGI IMG/M metagenome (GOLD analysis project Ga0209390, IMG submission 187212) | Freshwater microbial communities from Lake Bonney liftoff mats and glacier meltwater in Antarctica - BON-01 (SPAdes) (version 2) | ecosystem: Environmental > Aquatic > Freshwater > Ice > Glacier... | reverse complement strand
GTATATAAAACTAATTTCAAAAATAAATATTGGTATGTGTGTGTGTATTTTGATTTTACGAAAAACAAAGATAGTGTGTGACTATACTTTTTATCCTTTTCCGAAAACAGCAAGTGAATACACACCTACATCGGATTTTGTTATATCGTAATTAATAAATAACTACGTTATGCTCTGTAATTTTACATCATTTATTGATTTGTTGTATTTTTATTATAATTAATTTGTGGAAATACTACACGCTCAGCATATCTGTGAATGACCGTTCTGCATTGTTAGTTGTCGCTTCAGTTTCGTATAATACTCCAAAACTATGACGTTTACTACGTCTATTAATAATACCCGATATTATTAAAATGTATAAAAACATTGTTGTTGTACTGGGTGGATTTCGTAAAGGGAAAACTACACTTATAAAAGATATAATAAAAATAAATCGGACCCGATGTTCCACTGAACCATATGAATATTTTATTAATTGGGAACCAGATAATTTGGGGATAGATAACTGTAATTATCATTCGGAATTTAATAAAGATGTAATTAAAAATATTGGAGATAATGGTCTCGTAGTAGATTGCGTATACCACACACCTTTATATAAGAACAAAGAACTAAGAAAATTATTTTTTAGAAAAAGAAATAGTATTATTTTAAGTCAAATTTTTTTTACTGATTTACTACAAGATATGAGACCCCATGTTGTATTTTATTTTGTTTTAAGTGGGTATGGTCACATCGAAAATCGTAGACATTACCGAAAAATATTTTATAAATTTTTTGATACGTTTGAAGAATTTAAAGAAGTTTTAGACACATTACAACCTTATGATTTTTTCCTAGTTAACATGATAGAAAATAGTTACTCTATTTGTAAGAAAACACATAACGGTTAATAGCAAAACAATCATTTACGGGTGTGTTGAGCGTGTAGATATTTATTACGGTATAGGTGTGTAAACCTTTGCTGTTTTAGGAAAACGATAAAAATACACACACTGATCAACATTTATTTTTCAAACAATTCCCTAAAATCAAATTCTTCATCCATAAAATCGTCGTTCATAAAATTGTCATCCATAATAAAACCATACACACTAATATCCCGTTGGTAATAATAAAGTTGGGTCATAATTATACGGTAGTTTAATCTTTTATATTCGCGTTCTTCGTCTGTAAGGACATATTCTAAAACAACAACATCGTCATTAAAAGTAACCATTTTCTTACACATACTCTTATAAAGACCTAATGTTTAAAATATTTTATATTTAGTTTTAAAATATTTATAATAATAAATGAATGAAGAAGTTGTTATTGGTATTAATGCATGTATGGCAAACATACCACCCAAACCACTAAATAAAAACAAAGGATATTCAGCAGTATTTGACAAAGTATTATATTGGAAGAGTGGTGCAAAAGGAGACATAACAATATCATTTAATCCAAACCAGGGAGCTAAATCTGCATTAGGTAGTGGTAGTAATAATTCAAAACCATCAATGAATCTTGCATGGGTTGATCCTCCCCCAAATAATATTGAAATGGATGGTTATACCTTTAATTTTGATATACTAGACGAACATAGAAATGGTTGTGCTACTTCCAATTGTAGTGCTGGACAAAAAGGCACATTTACTAATGGGGTTTCGGCGACATGTATAATTGATGGACTGTTTTGCGATAATAACTTTATACCTGGTGGTGTTATTGTTCATGAATTTGGTCATGCGTTAGGTCTGTATCATGAACATCAAAATTATTTAGGTGGTAATCCAATTAAATATGATTTGGATGGGGTTACGCTATTCGCTTTACAACAAATGAATCGTGGAAGTGAATGCATACAACAATATTGTGAAAAAATGTGTTATAATAATGATATAAGACCATATTTTTGTAATAATTCGTGTGATAAAAATATAACCCCATCCGATTCTTGTATAGTAAAATGGAATGATGCTAAGCAATTCGCAAATACTAATGTACTGAGCGTTTATGACTGCCCCAATGGGAGAGATAGTTGTAGATATGATGGCTCTAATTTTGATCCAGATTCTATAATGATTTATAAAGTTGGTGATTATATGATTAAAGAAGATGAACAGGGTATAAGAAATAATCCAACCAAAGAGAATTATGAATTCTCCAATACAGACAAGACTGTATTAGCAAACATGTATCCATTGGACAGTACCAATAAACCCACATTAACGATTACATTCTTAGATGGAGAGGATTGGAAACAATATTGGGTGAAAAAAGTAGTTATGGAAAGCATTCAACCATACGTTGGTATAAATTTTGTCTTTAACGTGTCTGATAACCCAACAACATCATCACCAACGGCAACAGGTGGTGGTAATAATGATAACAACAACACCAGCCAAGAAATAATATCTTTTTTTGAAAAAATAAAGGATTTTATCATCGATTTTGTCAAAAATAATATGTTAATAAGTATTATTATTTTAGTTATTATTTTATTAAGCATTTTATTTGTTATTTTTAAATAATTAGATAGAGTTCATTCTAAATCTTGGAGATTGGAAATTAACAACAACATCTTCTTCTACGGGGTTGGTAATTTCAATTATATTCCATATTAGTATTGTTATAAATATGATTATTACGAATATATATGCTAAATTAATATAAAAAGTACCTGAACTTTTTTTATCTTTTTTAGAGAATAATTTTGAAATAGCGTTTAATATTTCTCCAACCATAAACATTATACCTATAGACAATACAAACGACACGACAGCTTGTAAAAACATTCCAGGATACATAATTTGACCCCTTGGAAGAGATACACCTTGATTCCACATATTTTCGTCCGGGAATGAAGATTTGATTATGGGTAATATTATCGATTTGTTGAATGTATTTATTACATCAGAAACTAGGAATACAATAACTAAACCCAGTGATAGTTGTGATAATGAAGATCCATAAAAATTTTTCAGTCTTACATAAACTGTATTATTTATTCCTACATATTGAGAATAGATGTAGTATCCTACAAATAATACCGTTAATGATACAATTAATATTATTGATATAGTAGCATCTGTTTTTACTTCACTTGTATCCTTAATGAGTATTTCATCATCTGTCGGCAACGAACTCATATAACTTACTTAATCATAATATTTTAAAATTATACTAATCTTCAACTTCTTGATCTCTAATTATAAGACTATTAATAGTTGTGTTATAACGACATTCAAAACACTTTTTACACATCCTATTTCCATCATTAAATACAACTAAAGCGTCATTTTCACATTCATACTCATAATCTGCATATAACCGAGAAATCAATTTACCAGGTTTTTGTTTTTTTGTTTCATTATTTTCCCAAAATATAATAGTATCCTTAGTTTCTATATTTTCCATTACAATAGTAGATATATTGTGCTCCTTAATTATAAATGTTGATTTATTATAAATATATTCAAGGGAATAAAAATCACCATTAACCATATGATTTATTGAAGTTGGTATATATTTAGTTTTTACAACCATAGAACAAATATCCACCTCCCCAACTTCAACAGATTTAACACCATTAGGATTATAATATAAATAGTCAATATAATGTTTTTTACAAAAACCTTCATACTTACCAGTAAAAGTACACATACGATTAGTATTAGTAATCCAATGACACTTAACCAACGCAGATTTACACCTAGCCTGATGATAAATTAAATCAGAATTAGAATACAATTTAAGTGTACACCCATAACAATTATATGTTGGTCTTTCAGTACAATTATTGACATGTTTCTTCAAAATTTTGAGTGTACGGAATGAATTGTTACAAAAAGTACATTCAAAATCACCACATGTTTCTGTTTTCTTATGTTCGATTAGTTTTTCTTTAGAATCATATTCTGAATCACAATATTCACATTCATAAATTCTAATCGAAGACATTGTTTATTTAATTAGAATATGATTCTAAACCTTAAATAAGTTATATTATATATAACACAGGCTATAATTAACAATTTTAGTATATTTTCCGTTACTTTTATTCGGATGAGTTTTCATTGTGGATAATATTTGTTGTGGTATAACTTTTCCAAATGAAGATCCTCTACTACTATATATATCATTAAATTGTTGTAATGTACTATGTAATTTATTAAGTAAATTTCCAGTTGGTAGTATAAAGTATATTTATTCAATCAATTTAAAATAATAAAAGAATAAAAAAGTAAAAATGATTAAAATTAAAGTAGAGACACACGAGATTATACATTATAATGCAAATGGAAGAAAGGTAACGAAATGGACAGGTATTACTATTCCTAGAGGAGGTGACATTATTACTAAGATATTATTCAAGTCAGATAAATTTAAGATTAAATTACCACCTGGAGATATTTCTGATAAAAATATACTTCCGTTTGTAATTCCATTTTTGGATTCATATAAACCTGCTAATTTTGATATTACTACTAGTCAAGAATTTCTAAATAAAAATAACAAATATAATTGGAATGATTGTGTAGATTTAAAAAGAGATTCGTCAGATACTTTTAAAACAGATATTTATATTCCAGTTGTAGGTTTACAGTATTCTGAACTTATACTAATATTTGACCAAAAGAAAGGTACATTTATCCCCGACGAAGTAGAGATTATATACGATAATATTAAGGATAATATAGAACGTCGTAATATAGCAATATCGACTCATATTTTTTATGATAAGAATAACAACACAATTAATATATATCGTAGTGTACTATCTAATTTTTTTCATAAAGATATGAGCATTGAATCAATAAAACTATTTTTGGCTAACAATGGAAATCACGGAATATTTTATATTTACAAACCTTTTAATATGAAAGAAATACACACCTTTTAAACAATTTAAAGACTATTATATTTTATTATAAACGTATATTGTTTTTGTTAAAATAATCAAATTTTAAAATACCCTAAGGTTTAGTAAGATAAAGGGGTATTAATAAACGGTAAGTAAATGGATCCTGTAAATGTTGCAAGTATTTTGGGAGACGATGTGCTTAAGGTAATCTATTCAATGGGTGCTTACACCAAGGAGCAGCTTATCCAAAAAGTTTCAGCCAAGGTGATCCAGAAATGGTATCTCAAGAAAATTGACGAATACAATGAAGAAGAAACGTGTTTCAACATCTCAGATGCTTTCAAAAATAATAAGTCTAAGAGTATTCGTTTGATCAACAGAGAATACAACACTCAAATGCTTATGGACTACCCAGCATTTGCACAAAACAAAGTAGGTATCCAAGAGCCCTTTTCAGGTACTAAGCGCAGCGACGTCATCAAGTGGATGGTGGAAAACATGAACGGTTCCCAACTCAGTTACGTAGGATTCTAAGAATTAACAAATTTTAAAATACCCTACCGCATCAGCGGATTTGTGGGTAAATAAGGAATACTTAGTGAAATAAATCAAACTTTGTGAAATTATCAAACTTTGTGAAATTATCAAATTTTAAAGTACCCTAGCGCATCAGCTGATTTATGGGTAAATAATGAATACTTAGTGAAATAAATCAAACTTTGTGAAATTATCAAATTTTAAAGTACCCTAGCGCATCAGCTGATTTATGGGTAAATAATGAATACTTAGTGAAATAAATCAAACTTTGTGAAATTATCAAATTTTAAAATACACTAGTGCTTTGGCACTTAATAGGGTAAATAAGGAATACTTAGTGAAATAAATCAAACTTTGTGAAATTATCAAATTTTAAAATACCCTAGTGCTTTGGCACTTATATGGGTAAATAAGGAATACTTAGTGAAATAAATCAAACTTTGTGAAATTATCAAATTTTAAAATACCCTAGTGCTTTGGCACTTAATAGGGTAAGTAAAGAAGATAATAGTTTGAAGCAAGCAAAAAACCAAAAAAACCAAAAACAAAAATTTTGAAAATGGCTGCTATTGACATGGACAACATTCTGATCAACGGTGGTGATGACAACGATGACGAGCTTTTGTTTGGTGCTGACAGCGAAAAAAGCGACAGTGACAGCGACAGCAGCGACAGCGACAGCGACAGCGACGAAGAGGAAGAGGAAGTCGAAGAGGAAGACGAAGACGAAGAGGAAGACGAAGAGGAAGTCGAAGAGGTCGTGGAGGAAGTCGAAGACGAAAAGGAAGACGAAAAGGAAGACGACAACGAAGAGGAAGAGGAAGTTGTGGTTGAGAAGGTTTTGTGCCATGGCAAGAAGAAGAACGGAGACAGTTGCAACTTCAAGCCGAAGAAGAACAACGGTGGATTCTGCAAAATCCATACTCCGAAAATTGTCGACAGTGATGACGAGGTGATGGAGCCCAAGGTTGTGGCGGTCAAGGTTGTGGCTGGCAAGTGTGGGGGTGTCAAGAAGGATGGAGAACCTTGTATGTTCAAGGCTTGCGAAGATGGTTTCTGCAAGCGCCACTCTCCCGGAAAGGTTGTGAGCCCCAAGGTGAAGGCGGCCAAGATGGTCAAGGAGGTTCGCGATTGGGGTGAGTGGGAGGATGTTGATTCCGACTGCGAAGAGGACCCCGACTTTGACTACCAGTACGAAGAGGTTTGGGTTGAGTGTTGAAGAAGATAAATAAATAGATTAACAAATTAACAAATTTTAAAATACCCTACCGCATCAGCGGATTTATGGGTACGTAAAGAATATAACCAAGTAACCAAGTTTAATAACCAAGTAACCAAGTAAATCCAAACAACATGTTTAGCAGCCAACAAGAGTGGGTTCCCAAGGATGGTGTTTACTGGGCGGACGTTGGTGAGTTTGGGTTGGTGTCTGGTAGCCGTCTTCCCAACCGCCACTATTATGATTTGCAAAACATGATGAAGAAAGTTGACAATAACGAGTTGGATCCAATTGATCAACTCTTCAAGATCCAAGGAAAGCCTTCTGGAAAGCCCCTCCCCATTAACAAAAAGTAGATTAACAAATAAACATTTTAAAACACCCCAACGCGTAAGCGTTTATATGGGTACGTAAAGAATCTGAGATGTTGTGTTACGACGAATGCGATTGCGAAGCACCAATCATTTGTGTTGAAGTTTCTAATGTTACTTGTTTCATTGACAGTGATCTACAACATGGGTTGGGGCTAAAAGGAACTCTTGAGATCTGTATGGAATGTAAGAGCGTGAAAAACTTTATGAAAGAGGTGGAAAAGAAAGTGAAACCGATCACAGACAAAAAGAAAAAGGAGGCCCGAATGGAGGAACTTGTTGACAATGACGAACTCACCGAAGAAGAGAAAAAAGAGCTGAAAAAGTTGGAAGACGAAGGAATATAAAATTAGCAAAAATTAGATTACCCTAGTGCCTTGGCACTTAACAGGGTACATAAAGAAGATAATAGTTTTAAGAAAGCAATAAATCAATAAACAAAATGACTTGCACCCCCTGCTATGTGACCGGGTTTGTCCCCAAGGATGGTGTGTTCTGGGCAGACATGGACGATGACGAGCCGGTAACCAGCGAAGTAGACGTTATCGATGACCTGTTCAAGGAAACAACCGACTGGGAGAAAATAAAGATGCGTGTGAAAATCAACAACCAACTTGTTGAGATTAAACGGAAATACAAGGAAAGGGTGGAGTTTGCTGAGAAACTCAAGAAATGGGGGTTGGTGGGAATTAGCGTGAATTAAATAATAATAAATATTAATACCCGTGCTTTGGCACATAATTGGGTTAACAACTGCCACAGATTACAACATAAAATGGGTTCTTCAAAGCTAGTTTTGCTTTCTAATTCATTCAAGAAAACCCTTAAAATTAACGGGAAAAGGATTTCCGCACAGTTTATTATTCGTGGAATTAAGGATGGTGAATTTTATTTTGAAATTTCAGATATAGATTTCTCTAAAATTACTAATCGTTTCACTATTGAGCAATGGGAAAATTATCTAGGAATTAGTCTTAAATCTTAATCAATTATTTTAATCAAAAGACTTTGGTCTTCTTATAGGTAAGTAAAAATATCAAAGTCTTTTAAAATGTCTGGGTTTATTTCTAACGAGTTTATGGAAATTGTACGTGATATGTTGGTTGGTAATAAGGAATACCATATGAAGAACTTTCTCAAATGCATTAATGAGATGAATGAATATAAGGCTTTCCAAATGAAAATGTCAGAAATGATGTATTCTATATTTGAATTTGAAGATTATTTTTCGAATCTTAACACCCTCCCATCGGGAATAGTAGCTTTAAGAAACGTTGATCGTGTCATGTCCGACTTTGAGAATACCCACAAATAAAATATTCAAAATTAAAAAAACCCTACCGCATCAGCGGATTTATAGGTACACAAAGAATATATAGTTTTAAAAAGCCATTAAAAATGCCCGAAATTACCTACGACACCTCCATGCGCCCTCCCATTGACAAAAATGTGTTGATGGTAGACCTGATAGAGGAAGAACACAAGATAGATAACATCTATAACCACGAGAACAATGGGAAATTGATTGAGTTGATCAATTACTACGGGAACAAGGTGGACGACGACATGATGAATGGGAATTACGAAAGTGAACATATGAAGTTGTTTACTATCCTCCTTTCCATCCAAGACGGTAAAATATATTATTAAACATAAATAAAAAAATATCTATTGTGCTTCGGCACATAATAGGTTACCCAACTAATATATATTATTCCATGAAATAATTTTAATTGTAGATCACGGTAACACTATTAATACAAACAATACAAACACGTTAAGGATATTAATAATTAATTAAATATAAATAGCGTTAAGTTCAACCACAATAATAATAAAATGTATGACGAAATGTTTCACAATGAATTAGAAAGGCAGATGGTTCAATATCGCGATAGATTGAGACTTTCATTTTTTTTATACATTCTATTTATAATATTTTGTTTTATAATCCAATCAGGTTATTTAAATACTACACCTCCTAATGGGTTAAAATACAATAAATACAATTACATTAAAAGAATCAATATTACATATTAAAATATCTATTGTGCTTCGGCACATAATAGGTTACCCAACTAATATATATCAGGATGGTTAAGTTTTGTGAGACTGTCCTTATTTTTACCTACGTTCTTACCGATAATGAACTAGAGTATAAGAAAATATCTTATTTTAATACATCTATTATGACAAAGATGTACAGGGACGAAATAAAGGAGGAGGGGTGTATTATAGAGGATCTGTTTGACGAGGAATTTGTTTGACGAGGAATTTGTTTGACGAGGAATAAAAAGTCTTTAGAGACTTGTATGGGTGGGTACTCACAATTATAAACCAAAAAATATGAACAATATCTCCATTGAATTCGAAGAAAGCAAAATAGATTTAGAAGATGAACTAGACGAATGTGAAATTAACTTTAACTCTTGTATGAAACAGTTGTTGCTATACAAAGAGTTTTTTAACAACCAATTTTTGGGGTACTCTCATTCGGATGACCAAGACCAAAACATGAATCCTGTAATGTTTACAATACTTTGGGGATTAGGTGATTAGTTTAACAAATTAACAAATTTTAACAAACCCTACTGCGTCAGCGGATTTAAGGGTACGTAAAATCAATCTTCATCCTAATAACAATGGATATAGAAAATAAGAAAAAGGTTGTATATTTAAAGTATCTTATAAATATTCGTAAAATTATTAAGTGTGAAATATTCCCTGGACTAAATACCGACATAGTTTCGAATATATTAAGCTATTGTGTGTTTAGAGATACTTATTTTCATGAAAATGAAATCCCAAATCACTTAAAAAATTATTATTTCAAGAATAAGAATAAGAAATCGAAAATGTGTAACAAAAGAAGCCGAATGCAATTTATTGAAGATTAAATACCTACCCAATCCTTTAGAGGTTTAATAGGGTACGTAAAGACAATCAATAACTGCAGTACCTTTTACTTAATTAATCAATTTCATAAACAAATATTGTGAAACTCATAAATTATAACAATGAATACCAAGCAATCGAAAACCATGTATAGCGTGTCCAACCTCGAAGGAACCTATGATGATCTGACTATTTGGTTCAACGAAATGTTGGCTGGTAATAAGAAAACCATCGAAAAGCACGAACTTATTCAATTTCTTGCTTCCAAGAACCGCGTACCACTCGCAATTTTGAAGAAGAATAAAACACCTCGCAAGTCTAACGACCAGTGTTGTGCGAGAAATCTGAAAGAATTTACCCAGTGCAAGAACGAATCAAGTGATTCCAAAAGCATGTTTTGTAAAGTTCATACAACACACCCACCCAAATGGACAATGGATGATAAGATTTGCGACATTGAATTGTTTCTAAACTCTGAAAAGGAGAATAAGATTCGTATAGTCAAAGAAGTCAAGGAAGCCAAGAAGGCCGCCAAGAAGGCCGCCAAGAAAGCCGCCAAGAAAGCCGCCAAACTGGCAGAAGAAGATATTACATCAGATGATGACAATCTTGATACAGATTCTACAGAGTCTGATGAAATAGAAAACAAGTGTGGCGAAAGTAGTGACGATAATTCTGTAAAACATGATTTGGTGAATTTGGGTGTACCACGCCGTGGACGCAAGAAAATGGTCGCGAAAAAGGCACTAATCGAAGTGGACAGTTTTTCAGATATTGATTTTAACTAATAATTTAATTTTAACAATTTTTAAAATACCCTACCGCATCAGCGGATTTATGAGTACATAAAGGAAGATCTGTTAATCCAAAATACTTTACGATGACAAGTCCTTCATCACCAATTAAAACTATGAAGATAAGTTTTGATGAACGACATTCAACTATTATATCCGGAAATGAAAAGGAACAATATAAATGTGTTACACCAGATTCTCTTAAACGAATTAGAATCAAGTATAACACAAATACGACAAACCAAAATGATAACCAAAATGATATGTATGTTGATGCATTGATTGAAGCAATGGAACAACTTAATATACTTGGGTTTGACAATGATGGTGATACAATTATGAAAGTTTAATAAAAAATAATAATAAAAAAAACCTTCGGGTTTAAATAAACCGGATAACAACTGAATAACTTATTTAAAATGCGTTATTCGGTTCCTACGTTTTCAGATGTTTCTAAAAGATTGTATTGTAGCGGTGAAATTATTCACGGTCTGAGAATTAATAATTATGAATTTGATATTAATATTATTAAGATTATTAGACACAAACACGTAGATTCTTTCTCAACTTATATTTATTCTATTAATAATAACGACAATTACAATAATATAAATGAAATGTTGTATCCACTTACACACGTTAAATTGAAATTATTAATTGACGGGATACTTAATTAATTAACACGTAAGTGTTTAATAAGGTACGTTTATTTAGTGTTTAATAAGGTACGTTTATTTTTTCTTTGGGTTGGAAGATTCTATAAGCTTACCGACTACCCATATAAGTGGAGAAAACATAAAAAATATTAAGAAATTTATAAATCCTATAAGGGTTTTCTTCTCACCCTTTTTATTTCCAAATCTAATAGGATATCTAATAGACGTTAACCAAAAGAAAAATGCAAGTATTACAATAATTACAACCAACGCACCAGGACTTATAACAAATCCATCAGATTCTACACCGAAATGTTCAGATACGCCGAAATATTCGGTTACTTCCTTAATCCCATTCTTATATTCTTCAACTTTATGTTTTATAGTATTCATTATATTACATAAATATTTTAAATTAAACGTTTTAAAAAATTAAACAATCATAAAATGTATAATTAATAAACCATCAAGAGCAGCATCTACAACACTCTCATTAACAATTGTAATAGTAAATAAATTATTACCAGGTGTTACAATAAGTGATGGAAATCCATTAGTTCCTATAATACCTCCATATGACGCAATAGTTGCAACTATAACACTATTTTCTGAACAAAAAGTATTCTGGACTGTTATAGAATCCGATGAACCGGATGCAGTGTCCACACTACTAACTGTTATTATACCTGCCGCAGTATTCATAACACCAACGACACTAACATCTATTAGCGTTATATTTCCCTTGTCAAGCAATATTCTATCAGAGAATACGGCCGAGTATTTAGCATCCGATAGAATAAGAGGTCCTTGTGGGCTAGGTAAAGAAGCCATTTAATACATACTGTAAATATTTAAATTAATAATAAAAATGATTTATTTAGTAGATTCCGCACAAAGTTACATATGCGAAATGCCAGGAGAATTTGATACAAGCTTACCACTCATACTTAAAATAGAATACGCTAAAAACGGTGGAAATGGAGGAAACCTGGCATTACGATTAGATTACGCAATCGTTACACCAGGAAATGTTATAGGAACTCCAGCAGGAACTCCGTCGGGAACGGTTGGTGCTACAACGGGTATTTTGGTAACACCAGTCCCAACACTTTCGAACACCGTTGGTGTTTATGAGTTTTCTATAAATATAAATTCATATGTATCATCTACAGATAGTCTGTGGCTACAAGTATCGCGCCTTGGGTCTAGTAGCGCTTTAGATACATACGACGCTTCAATATACTTATATAGATGGACCCTAAAGTATAAATCATGGAGCGTTGGTGGATACTAATATAAAGATTTGGATGATGTTAATATATAACGATGAGTCTAAATTATATTACAATCCTTTTAGAAAATGAAAAAGATCCCGAAAATAGAAAAAATCTAATTAAAACTATCGCACTGATTAAAGAATACGAAACCAAGAATGTCCCAGACACCAAAGGTGTTACCGAAACCAAGAATGTCACCGATGTTAAGTTAGAGAATGATTAATTAAAAAGTGTTAGTGAAATCCATTAAATTTATTAATAATATTTATTTAAAATATTTATTATTATTAAATGGGTAGTGTTTATTCTGTATTATTCTGGATAACTGGTATAATCCAAACATTAATAGCTACGTTCTTCTTATTTACTTATGGTGAAAATGTTGTTAAAAACGATTTAGTTTTAAAACTAATTTTAGGTTTCTTAATGTTAGTATCGTTGGTATTTGGATTATTCGTCGCAAATAAAAGACCGGGCGATTGTGAAACCGATTGTGATCCCGAGACAAATAAAATACCGGACGATTGTGATCCCGAGACAAATAAAAGACCGGACGATTGTGAAACCGACACATATAATCAAGTTTTTAAGAATCTTTTAGTAATTGTATCATTTTTATTTATAGGTGCATTGTATCGTTTCGATATTTTAGAATTTAATATGGTTTTTAGTATAATCGTATTAGCATCTATTATAATTTTGTATATCTTTTATTCAATAAATTTAAATAATATTTCATGCATGTGTGATAAAGATATTGGTAATAATTTAGATACTACTAAAATACTATTTGGTGTTGCTGGTATTATTCAGTTTGTTATCTATGTATTATTCCTAATACCTCGTTTTGGAAATTTTTTAAAAACTAGTTCAAATTTAAAATCAATAGTTGGAATATCGTTGGTAATATCATTAATATTGGGACTAGTTGCTGCTAATAGAAAACCACCTGAATGTGAATTAGAAGGCCGTGATTTCAAAAACACTCAATACGTTATGAATACTGTAGCAATTGTATCTTTTTTATCTATAAACTTGTTGTATAGATTTAATGTAATACAATCATACCTTAAATTAAAAATTTTTATTACAATAATCCTAGTACTGTGTTCAATATTATATTGCGTATACGCAACAAATGTTAATGGTATCATATGTTTATATGATTAAAATAGTAATAGCGGTGGTGGTTCTGAAAATACTAATACTAATCAGATATTGTTTGGTGTTTCTGGATTAATACTATTAATTACTTATTCTGTGTTTTTATATACACCAATTGAAGATTTTATTAAAGTAAGTGGTACTGCAGTTATTGATTTAGATGCAATACTTATCGTAGCATTGACGATATCCACAGTCTTGGGACTAGTTGGTGCAAATTTAAAACCATCAAAATGTGATTCAGCAAGTTGTTCGTTTTTATCTACTCAAATTATTATGAATATTGCTGTTGTTTTAACAGTTATTATAATCCTCGTTTTATATTATAAGAATATATTAGAAAATAGTACTTTCAGAATAGGTTTGAGCTCTGGTGTATTGGTCTTTTTAACAGTCATATTTATTGTCTACTCTACGGATTTTAGAGGTGTCATTTGTATGTGTGACTGTGTCCAAAATAACGTTATTACTAATTGTGATGAAGTAACTTGTGATAAATTAGAAACGTGTGCATGCATTGTTTAATGTTCTGAATATATAATAACATTGTCGTTATTTATGGATTGTTGTGACGATTCAATTATTTGATTTAGTGCTATTTTGGGGTCTACTATATTATCGTCTGGCTTGTGTGTACTTAAAATTAGATTCGAATTAACGGCACTTGTATTTAATTTTTCAATTTTATTTAAGAATTTTCTCCAACATTCTGAATGATCTGTGTATATTTTATATTTCCCCGAAAGAGATAGAAATGACCATCCTTCTGTAACTAGTGATTCTTTAACTGTCGCGTAGGTGTAATATTTCTTACTTATTTGTGTTAGTTCTGCTAAAGAATTTGTTAGTGTAACTGCCAAACTTACACTGAATGTTACGTAGTACAGTGTTTGTGATGTTACTGAACGATTAGAAATTTCATTGTCTAGTGTTAGTAGTGCTGGTATAATAATACTTCCAATTGTAACTATTATTCTTGAACTATTATGAAGTAGGTTACTATATTTGTATTTTTTTCTGTAATAACGATACATATTTAAGAATCTTTGTCTTATTATGAGCTTGGACCTACCGGTCAGACTACAAGTTTTTAATACTTCTGTAAATGCTTCTGGAAATTGTCTTTTGTCTTCGTTGTTTCCGTTCCACTGAACTCCATCTAGAGTGTTGTCCATTGATTGTAAGTTTGGCATTTCAATAATAGTTTCCTCATTGTTCATTATACTATTATACTTCATTTTTAAAATCCCTAGTTGTTAATTTATTCATTAATTTACATACTTCCGAAAAAAAACAACTGCTTTTGGGTATTAGTCCATTTGAACCACTCTCCCTAATTTTTGGTAATATTTCAGAAGGAGTATAACTACCCGATATAGAAACTATAGCTCCGTTATAATTATATTCCCTAATTCTCCTAATGCATTGTGTACCTGTAAAACTATCTGGTCCTAAATTTTCATCCATGAGTATTAATCCATAGGTTGACTTATTCTCAATAATATCTTTTAAAATTTCACTAGATTTAGAAAAAGTTTTATATACAACATTTCTCCCTTCGTCTATGATTGAACTCTTGATCTTAAATTTCTTAATTTTGTTTATAAATGTCATCCTTACAATTGGGTCGTCGTCTATTATTACTATATCTGCTGTTGAATATGGTATATACATACTTGAAGTGTCTGTTAGTGGTATGAAATCACCTTTGCTTTGTAAATTATTATTTGTTGTTGGTGAAAAATAATATTTAGTATTATTGAATCCATCCATGGTTTGACTTAATTAATATTAATAAATATTTTTATTGTTAATAAATATTAAATATATATAAAAAATAATAATAATGATATATTAAGAAATGGATTCTAACAATCCTACATTACCGAAAGGTAAATATAAACCAGACTTTGATTTTAAAAAAATTCAAATTAATGATGTAGGAAGATATAGTATTACAAGACCCTATGAAGCTAAACAAATAATAGTTATAATTAAGGAAACTTTAAAATTAATAAATATTAAATCAGAAAATTGTATTATTACTGACGGAACGTCGGGTGTTGGTGGTGATACTATACATTTTTCAAAATATTTCAAATTTGTTAATGCTGTTGATATTTTAGAAGAGAATACAGAATTATTGAGGAATAATTGTGAAATGTTTGGTATAACCAATGTAAATATTATTCATGCCGATTTCGTTAATGTAATAGATAAAATAAAACAAGATATTTTATATATAGATCCCCCGTGGGGTGGAATTGGTTATAAAGATAAAGATAAAGTGGAACTTATGATGTCTGGTATACCTATCCACCAAATTTTGAAAAAGTTAAATAGCGCCAAGTCACCACTTATTTTTATAAAACTTCCCCTAAATGCAGATATGTCAAATTTAAATGTCAAAAAAACATATACTATCCTTAATAAGAAAAACATACCAAGTTTTTATATAGTACATAGCGAAGCACTATGAAGCCGAAGGCGATTACATAGCGAAGCACTATGAAGCCGAAGGCGATTACACAGCGACCGAAGCCTAAAATTAAAAGATAAGTTAACAATTTAATTGGTTACATTTTAATTTTAATTTACCAATTTGTTTGACAATATCTAATTTATCACATTTATCACATTTATCGCATAAATGTTTAATGTATTCAGGTTTAAAATTATTATTAGGATCTTTTAAACTATTATTTAATTTTATTAACCTGAATGTATTTTTACGAATAAGTTTTATAGCTTTATTTTTAACTTCCTCACTATTACTAATAATAAAACGTAAATCGTTAATAATTTGATTATAATGTTCTTTAGATTTTAAAAATTCTATGTGGACTATATATTCTTCAATTTCTTCAGGATCAGATTCGGGATCATCATACAATTCTTGTAATAATTCATCATAATCATTTATTTCATTGTTTATATATTTCGTCATGAAATCTCCCGACATTCGTCTATAATATTCTTCATATTGATTCAACAAATAGTAATTATCATTTATAGAATCATTTAGATTTTCGTACAGTTTCTCTATATCTAAATATATAATATTATCAACAACAATCCTAGGAACATCTTTTTCTATAACCTCGAATTTAGTATCTATTATATCATTTATAATATTATTATGTTCTAATTTACACCCATATATAACGTTAACCGTCCCCCTTTCAGACCTAATTAATGATTGTTTATAACATTCTACGCTATCACCAAATACACTTTTTAATTTACCCTTTACTGTATCTATAGTTTCAAACCTAGAATCTATAATTATATCCCAATCATAAGATTCAATGTTTTTTAAAATATAAGATAATGCCTTACCACCAAATACATAATATTTATCTCCTAGGAGACTTAAAAATTGTTTTATTTTATTATACATTATAACTACCCAACATATTAAATTAATTAAAATATCCAATTAGTCCATAATGATCACTCAGATTATTCTTAATGACTATGGATTTAACTGGTGTAAGTTCATTATAATATATTCTATCGGGTCTAGAATTAAACTTTTCAGATTCAAATGTATTTTCTGACCCAATTTCGGTAAAATTAAAACCTTCATATCCTTCAAAAAAATTGAAATCACCCATTAGTAAAAAACAATTACCCGACAATTTATTATCCAACAACTTAATGATTTCCGAACAATTAGACATGTTATTTTTCCTAGTCAACTCTAAATGTGTTGTAGCTAATGTTATTCCTTCGAATCTATAAATAGTTAATCCTCTAATATTGGGAGAAGAAGTAAAACCAATATATTCTTCACAAATTGGTTTAGTTATACTAAATAACATTTCTCCATACATTCTATTAAATTCTACCTTTCTATCAACGGAACAGTACCATTTACTTAACGTTTCTCTAATAATATCATATGATCCATATTTAACTTCTTGTAAAGCTATGAAATCTGGATTTTCGAGTTTGATTATATTTAAAATACCTTCAAGTCTTGAATCATAGTCACACCCTTCGGACCATACGTTATAGGTTAATACTTTCATGTTTACCATTAATTTTAATACCTATTTACAGACTAAAGACTTAAGGTTAAATTATTTTTGAAAATATGTGCCCAACAATCTATTTAAGGTTAATATACTATTAAATAGTATTATATTAACCTTATATAAATTAATAATGAATTCAAAATTAACACACAATGGTTATTCTGTACCTAACAATTCCAAAACATTGGCAGATATTAAGAAAGATCTTGTTGTTAAACCATTTGCTTTACCCGATTATGATTTTAATAATAAGCCATTTCCTGTATACAGAAGAAGTGAAAAATTCATATATCTACCAAAATATTATGGTATAGAGAAATATGGACAACCTAAAATCACAAACGAACGAGAAGGACATAACATTTCAATAGAATTCAAAGGAACATTAAGAGAAACACAATTATCCATATCAAAAAATGTAATAGAAACATTAAATACAAAGGGATCTACCGTATTGTCAATCCCCTGTGGTTCGGGAAAAACTATTCTGGGATTGTATATAGCATCGAAAATTGCTAAAAAAACATTAGTCATAGTCCATAAAGAATTCCTACTAAACCAATGGATTGAACGAATTCACCAATTCCTACCAACAGCACGCGTTGGAAGAATTCAACAAAATATCATCGACATAGAAGATAAAGATATTGTAATAGCTATGTTACAATCAATTACGGTTAGAAAAGAAGGATATCCAACCGAAACTTTTGATTCGTTTGGTATAACACTTATAGACGAATGCCATAGAATATGTTCTAAAACATTCAGCAAAGCACTATTTCAGATAAGTACATCCAAAATGTTAGGATTGTCAGCAACACCAGATCGTAAAGATGGATTATCTAAAGTTCTATGTTGGTTTCTGGGAGAATTTACTGTACCCAATATTCAAAAAGATGAACTATCACCAGAAATTAGAACAGTTGTTGCAGAATATATAAACCCACCAACAATTACTTATAATATGTTAGGAAAAGTTAATCTACCAGGACTTGTAACATCTATTTCGTTGGACCCAACAAGAAATCTTCAAATTATTAAGGAAATAATTGAATCTAATAAACAAGGCAGATACATATTGGTTCTTTCGGAACGTAGACAACAATGTACAGATCTTTTAAACTTGTTACCGAATAATGTTTCTGGGGGATTGTACGTTGGTGGTATGAAGTCGGCTGATTTGGATATTAGTAATACCAAGGATGTTGTTTTTGCGACTTATAGTATGGCCAATGAAGGTTATGACAACAGTAGACTTGACACTTTAATTATGGCAACGGGTAGAAGTGATATAGAACAAGCGTGTGGCCGCATACTTCGAAAAAAAAATTTGAATACACCACTAATAATAGATTTTCAAGATGAAATCGAGGGATTGTGTGGACAGGCTAAAAAAAGAGAATGCTATTATCGTAAAAAAAAGTATAAATTTTTAAATGGAAAGAAAAATAATAAAGATAAAACCGACGATATGAAAACATTTATGTTTTTAGAAGATTGACAATTTACAAAAATAATTTAATTAAAGATTGATTTCTAAAAAAAATATTGTTAAATATTAGATATGGTTCAATTAAAACCACCAATATGTTATATATCAAATGACCGACCATTATGCATGCAGGTTATTAAAAATATACACGAACTAAGGTCCCAATCTATGTATGCAGAAGAAATGGAACGTAAGATAGATCAAAAAATCATATTATTAAAGGGTTGGATGTCGGATGATCTAAAACCACCCAACAAAGATACAATGCTTGAAAAATTTGGGTTTTGGAGTAACGATACTGGTTGGGAAAGATTGCTTAAATTATCTCAACTTAAAAAGGACATAGATACTTTAAAAGTTGAAATAGAAGGAGAGGTAGAGTTTAAAGAAGATCTAAAATTTAAAGATGTTATAAATATGTTAAAATACGACGATATAGCACAAAAAGTTATAGCTAATATTTTACCAGGACAGGAGGTTTCATTAACAGATATAGCATCTAGTATATCTAGTGACAGAAAATATGTTCCAAGGGAGAATAGTTTCGGAATAAAAATACCCTTTATTAAATCCAAACAACTTAACAAACTTAACAAACCTAAACAAATGAGTAAATCAAGTGGTCCCAAAACAGTCGAAGAGGGTAAATTAACCGGAATGTCTTTACAGTTAACAAAACAAAGAAATATTGTTCAGAAAAGTATAGGGAAGGCTATATTAGATTCCGTTATGGATGAATCGAGAAATGTAAAGTTACAGAATAAACAATTTGATCTAGATCTTGAAAATTTGGATAATGATTTGCAAACATTGGAACTTACTTACAAAAACCAAAAAAACAATATAATTGGACAACAGGGAGTTTTTAAACATCTTCAGAAAAGAAATATATCTAGTATTTCGGAAGAAGTAAAAAAAGACTACGCTAGATGGAAAAAAGTTTTAACCCCTAAAACATTAACCAACCTTATTAAATTTTCAAATCTTAATTCTCAATATTTATCAAAACTAAATGAATTAGAATCTAACGATCCGACCGAATCTAATCTGATTAGGTTAGTAACTTTTTTCAGCAACAATAGTACCATAAAAAAAGATGAATATAGACTTAGGGAAATAAAAAAGATAAATGAAGAGATTAAGGACTTGGTTGAATTCAAAGATCAGTGGGGTTTATATTATGAGGAAATACGCAGAATATTATTCTTCTTATTTTCAGACAGACCCGAAACCGTGAAAAATGGTATATTTGAAATATCAAGCAAACTACCAGACCTTAAACCGACAATGTTTATGGAAGACGCAAAGATAAAATCAAAAAGACAACAAGACGTCGATAAGCTAAAGGCTCATATTGCCGAAGTCAAAGAATCAAATCTAACACAAGAACAAAAAGATTATTATATAAATGACGCGGTTAAACAAATAACGGGAGTTGGTGGGGATTTAAGCGACCTAGATATATTTGAAAAAATGTATAATAAAAAATCATCACCACAAACACAACAACCATCGAGAACATCACCCCAAACACAACAACCATCGAGAACATCACCCCAAACACAACAACCATCGAGAACATCACCCCAAACACAACAACCACCGAGAACATCATCATTACCAAAACCGGATACGGATACTAAGGAAGTTTATGCGTCTATGCATGGACATATTAATATGGATAATGGATTCATTGTTCCCCTAAACGTTACAGTGTCATTTTACACACACCCCGGTTCGAAACTCATCGTAAATGAAAATGATTTTGATAATCTTAGTGAGTCTGTAGACCCTTACGAATCAATATCTGGAGACTATATATTTGATATTTACCTTGAAAACAAAGGTGAGAAAACAAAATCGTTTATACAACTAGGTAATACAATTAATAATAATAAAAATGGACCTATTAAGAATAATTTTCGTATTTTTAATAATAATAAAGGAATTTTAAAAAAGTACCTTAAGGGGAAATTTTTTAAAATAAAATTATCCGACTTGGTTCGCGAATTGAAAGATATTTACCCTGGAAAATCTATAAACTTGTATGTATACGCCTGCCTTGGAACTAATGGAGAGATGGGTTGTGAAGGAATTAAAAAGTTATTTAACATTGGTGGTAAAAAATCCTTTTTGGGTAATTATTCATCAGTAATCTCAAAAAAAATAGATAAAGATGTTGAGGGTTTGATTAAGGAATTTACAAAAAATATAAAAATAAATAATGAACCATTCAAACCGGATATCTCAGAAGGTGAAAGTGTAAATGTAATTTATAATGATAATGATAATAAAAAAATAAAGAAAGTGAGTGTACTTAAGAATACCGAATCATTTTTGTTTAACAGCCTATTAAGATTATTTAATAATAAAATAAATTATACTAATGATAATGATAATGAGCCTAACCCAGTATTTTTAGGTGTTGATGGTAATAATAATAAAGCTTATTATGTTAGTAATTTAAAGATTCCAGATAAAAAGGTAAAGAAATTATTTAACATTAATTACAATATTAACGAAATTACTGGAGATACTGAAAATATACATACAGAAAATTTCGATCGTATAGAAATGATGTTGCTAAAAGATAGTGAAATACATACGATTAGTGGATTTAATCCTGTTATAAATACGGTTCCTGTTAATAGTACTATGTTACGAAAAAATAAAACTAATACAACAACGACCGATAATAAAAATAGACTTGATAAACTTAATATAGACGATTTCATCGCTAAAATGAATAATAAAAAAATTAATGAATTGTCGAAATTAATTAATTTTTTATACTCCGAAAATGGTGTGGTAATTATACCATACATATTGACATGCGCGTTGTTTTATGATAATAAGAAAATTAAGAAAATTAATGAACAAAAATTAAAAAACATAATTCAAACAACTCAATTTCTTAACAAACGTAGTTCAGTAAAAACCGTCGTAGCTAACGTAAATAATAATACTGGGTATTTTAATAAATTATTTAAGGGAAAGGGAAAAGTACAACAACCATCAAGTGACAAATCAACACAACAATCAACACAACAATCAACACAACAATCAAGTGGCGAACCAGAAGAAGAAGAAGAAGAAGTAAAACAACCATCAAGTGACGAAACAGAAGAATCAGAAGAATCAAGTAAAGTACCACCACCACCACAGTTAGGAAGTGACGAAACAGAAGAAGGAGAAGGACCATCAAGTGACGAAACAGAAGAAGGAGAAGGACCATCAAGTGACGAAACAGAAGAAGGAGAAGGACCATCAAGTGACGAAACAGAAGAAGGAGAACAACTATCAAGTGACAAACCACCACCACAACAACAACCATCAAGTGACGAAACAGAAGAATCAGAAGAATCAAGTAAAGTACCACCACCACCACAGTTAGGAAGTGACGAAACAGAAGAAGGAGAAGGACCATCAAGTGACGAAACAGAAGAAGGAGAAGGACCATCAAGTGACGAAACAGAAGAAGGAGAAGGACCATCAAGTGACGAAACAGAAGAAGGAGAACAACTATCAAGTGACAAACCACCACCACAACAACAACCATCAAGTGACGAAACAGAAGAAGGAGAAGGACCATCAAAAAAATTGTTTGGTAAACGAAGAAGAAGTAATAAAACAACTAAACGAAGAAGAAGTAAACGAAGAAAAAGTAAACGAAGAAGTATCAAACGTGTAAATAGTTTAAAGACAAGAAGAAGTAAACGAAGAAGTAAACGAATAAGTAAACGAATAAGTACCAAACGAAGATCTGTGAATAGTTTAAAGGCAAGAAGAAGTAAACGAAGAAGCAATGGACATCTTAAGATCAAAAAAGAAAAAGCGAAGTCTGTCGAGTCTAGAAAAAAGCGAAGAAGTGTGCGAAAAATTAAATGATCTTGTCTGTGGTGACATTTTAGATACTGTTATTTGTAAATCTAATGAGATATATTCGCATTTGGGGTCGGGTCATACTGAAACTGTATACCACAGGGCTATGGAAGCCGAACTAAGGGAACTTGGGATTAAATATGAATCAGAAGTTATAACACCAATTATGTATAAAAATTACTATGTTGGTTATGGTAGAGCCGATATTGTTATAAACCGACTATGTACAAAGGATACAATCGTATTGGAATTAAAGGCACTTTCGGCAAATACTTTTAAAAGTAATGAAATTGCTAGACTCAAAACCTATATGAAATCGTTGGGAATCAAAAAAGGAATAATGATTAATTTCCCACAAACACCATCATCGGGTAAATGCATATTCCATTATGTTTGCGATGAATAGTAGCGTTTAAATGCTTTAAATTAAATTAATTATTATAACTAAACAATGTCGACTAATCAAATATCAGCGAGCTACGTAGCACTTAGAGGAGAGAATTGCAATTTTACTACTATTGGTGGAGTAAAGAGTCTTGTTACATCGGAAGGTGTAGATCTTGTATCCATCGGTACCAGATTGGAAAAGGCTCTTGTAACCGCCGAATTAAAAATTAAAGAATTGACAGAACGTTTCGACAAACTCGCACTCGAAGGTGTTGGTAAACCTGGACTTCAGGGTGCCGAGGGTATCGCGGGAGAATCGGGAATTGATGGTCGTGACGGGCTTCAGGGTATTTCTGGCACCGCTGGTGTGGCAGGACCGCGTGGACCTCGTGGAAAGGTTGAGAAGCTTCAGGATGTTGGTGACATAGATCTTAATGGTCTTGCTGACGGTGCCGTACTTGAATGGAGTGCGAGTCGTAATTTGTGGATTATTTCGTTGCCTGAAGTGGTTTAAACTAAGATGTAAAAAATTGTGTAAAAAATAACAAATTATTTAAAGAATGTGTTTACTGATATAGTAAATGAATTCATTAAATTTACAAAGTAAGTCCGTCGGACCGGGCATGTAAGGCTTTAAATTTATCAAATCACCGAATAAGATTACGGATACCCAACAACTTTTTGAATTATGACCAAAGATAGAAAAAGTGAAACCATAACTATCTGTACGTTTAAGAAATTTTGTAAAAGATGTAGATTACGTAGTAGAAATCTTGATTACTGCAAACAGAGGAATCAAGCACGGAGGAGATAGAAAAAGTGAAACCATAACTATCTGTACGTTTAAGAAATTTTGTAAAAGATGTAGATTACGTAGTAGAAAATCTTGCTCCTCTTCTCGGCGGAGCGGTTTTAGGAGCAAAACAAAACGGAGGCCATAATAACAATCCGTACGTTTAAGAAATTTTGTAAAAGATGTAGATTACGTAGTAGAAAAAGTGCTTTGCCAACTTGCAAAGCGGTTTTAGGAGCAAAACAAAACGGATGTCATGATAAGGAAACAATCCGTACGTTTAAGAAATTTTGTAAAAGATGTAGGTTATGTAGTAGAAAAAGTACTTTGCCAACCTGCAAAAAACCCCCAGTAGGAAGACCCAGTGAAACTATAACTATCCGTACGTTTAAGAAATTTTGTAAAATTATGCACAAAATTGGATAAACGTACGGATTGTGTAAAAAACAACAAATCGGTTTAAAGAATAAGGTTGTTGATATGTTAAATGGTTTCATTAAATTTACAAAGTAAATCCGGTCCGACAGACCGGGCCTGTAAGGCTTTAGATATAGTAACACTCATAGAAAATAACCCTATCATCAAACTTAATGGTGATTATCAAAGTAAATTAGTAAATAAGATTAAGGAATCTTTTACGGATACCCAGCAACAACTTTTTGTTAGCAGTTTTTATTGCTATTTGAATTATGACCAAGCTAGTGACTTTGTAGTAAAGCTTAATGATGTATGGAAATGGATCGGATTTGGTAGGATTGATTTGGCAAAAAGACTTTTAGAGAAAAATTTTAAAAAAGATGTAGATTACGTAGTAGAAAATATTTCTCCTCTTCTCGGCGGAAAACTCTCAGTAGGAAGACCCGGTGAAACCATAACGATGACAATCCGTACGTTTAAGAAATTTTGTATGAAGGCTCGAACGGATAAGGCTGACGAGATCCACGATTATTACATCAAATTGGAAGAACTAATTAATGAAACGGTTGGAGAGGAATCCAACGATCTTAGGATGAAATTGGAGAATACGGAATATGAATCCGACAAACTAAGAAACAAACTTCAGGTAAACAATGATGAAAATGAAAAAATATTATTGAACAATTCATCAGATAACAAATTAGTATATTTGGGGTTGGTTGGAAATTATTTGGTTAAGTTTGGATATACAAAAGGTATAGAACGTCGCGTGTTGCGTGAACATAAAAAAGATTTCCCGTCATTCGTGTTAAAGTACACTATACATACCGAGTATCATGTAGAATTAGAGGAAAGTATAAAAACTTCTTGTAGAGATGGTGTATTAAACGGTAGACGAAAGAGTATAACGGTTAATGGTAAGAATCAAACAGAGTTGATCCAATTGGATGAAAATTTTACTATTGAAGATTTATACAACGAGATTATAAAATTAAATGAAATAGTAACAAATAATAAAAAATTAGGATGTAATGGAACTATATTAAAGTATACAAAACAAATAGAAAACATGAATAACGAGATAATAGAATTAAAGAAGTGTTTAAAAGACAATGGGATAGAATTACCTAAAATTTGTAGTGAATATAGAGTCAAAACCACAGATAACAATTTGGAAAAATATTATTTGTTGTTTTTGGAATATTTCGTACAGTCTCGAACTGGGTCCGAAATTATTGAAATAATAACTATTGAATTGTATCAACAATACATTGATTTTATTAAACGAGAATCTGCAGAATTGTATTTACATTGTTATTCCCCGTTTTGTAGAGAGTTGGCTAAATGTAAACATATGATCACTATTAGAATAAAAACCGACAAAGTCTTTGATAAATTAGATAATAGAATTCGTGGTAAGAAAATAAACATTAAATTATTGGATATATGGATAACGGAAAAATGGCGTAATTTTAATAACACGATTACAACAAAAATAAAGAAGAAAACTTTTGCACCAATAAACAGTTTAGAAGATGAAAAAGTAAAAATGTTATATTCTTTTCTACAAAAAATAGTAGACGATTCATCAACTAACACTTTTAAAATTACTAATACGGAATTATACAATAGTTATAAATCGTTTAGTAAACTGAATGATTTCTCTATGAATAAATTTGGGTTATGGATCCTAAAATGCCCAGGTGTAACCCCTATTAAAAATAAAATATGGTTTAAAACGTTTAATAAATTTTTGTGCCAAGAATTTCTTATTCAAATGTAGTCAACCACAATAAAAGATGTTTTATAATATTTATAATATTTATAATATGTAAATATGATAAAACACTGTAGTGATAAAAGTAAATACAAAAATGATCCTCAGTATATATGTAATACTAAATCAGGAAGATTTGTTAAAAAATCTGGACTAATAGGAAAAAAAATATTTCTTACACAACGAAATGGTGTTAAATCAAGAAGAATCATCCGCAGAAGAAGTGTTCGTAAAAGTGGTGTGAAATCAAGAAGAATCATCCGCAGAAGAAGTGTTCGTAAAAGTGGTGTGAAATCAAGAAGAATCATCCGCAGAAGAAGTGTTCGTAAAAGTGGTGTGAAATCAAGAAGAATCATCCGCAGAAGAAGTGTTCGTAAAAGTGGTGTGAAATCAAGAAGAATCATCCGCAGAAGAAGTGTTCGTAAAAGTGGTGGTGTGTTGGATAATAAACTAAATGTTGAATTTTTAGAAGAAAATGGTTATGTTGTATTTCCTATAAATTTTATGAACACATCGGATATACTTAAAATAATAAGAAATGATATGCTTAAAACTATGGAAAACTTTCCAGAATATAAAAATAAACCAACGAAATATTCTTTAGGTGGTTTTAGTGCACTAAATAATCCGGCATCCTTCCACAATCCATTTGTACGCCAAATTCGCACGAATATTATGCAAGAATTGTTACCTTTTTTTCAAGAATATGTTAAAATTCTACCGAAATCTAAACGGTGGAATTTGGAGCAAATAGTAGATAGAATGATGTTTAGACCTAAGGGAGTGTCTGCTACAGCAGAATCGTGGCACCGAGATGAAGCAACATTAGCTAAAGAATCTGATAAAATATTTGGTGGGTGGTTAAATTTTGATGATACTGATCAATATTTTTCATGTGTACCTAAAACACATAAAGGAATAAGAGGTCATTCTGGGTTTGCACCAATTAAAGATAAATCGTTAAAGGCACAATATAATAAAGATAAAATAAAGGTTGTTATACCACCAGGTCATATGTTATTATTTTATGAACATTTGGTACATGAAGTTTTAGGGAAAAAAACACCAAAAGATATACACAGACTATTTCTGGGGTGGAGAATAACTAAATCTAAAGATTCATTATACCCGTTAGATTCTAGATTAGAAGACCAATCAGTAATGCCATTAAAATCAAATCAAATTCCACCAATGTACGCAACACTACACTGGACAAATTGGAGACAAAAGATAGTAGATTTTAGTAGAAATTTTAAGGATATTTGTATAGAAAGTAGAAGAGTTGCCAGTGGTAAAGACAAAGGAAAAACATATGATATAGTTCATAGAAATATGCAAAGCTTGGAAGAATATGGACTTCCTTTATATAAAAAATATTCAAAACCAGAAATAGATATACTAAAACCTAATAATAACTGGATACTAAAATCTAATGACGGTAAATCAAGACGGTATAAATTACAATGAACTAATTATTTTTTTGATATTATCAGCTTTATAGTCCTGTGTGGTATCATCACCACCCCCACAATTAACATCAAGCAAACTTGCTTTCCAACAATCTGGTGTTTTGGGATCCCTTTGGGGTATTAATGTAAAATGTGGGAATTTAGAACTTAAATTATCACCTATATATATATCAACCGGATAAACAATAGGAAACATATTATTTATTAAATGATTTGCAAATTTTAGCGTAAGTATATAGGCTGTCCCAGACGGGTTATGGTTAACCATTTCCCTATTAATTTTAACACCATCCACATTTGAAACACGTTTCTGTCTACTTTTTGTACGCATCCAATTACCAGGATGTATGATCAAAACACCAAATTTCTTTTTTTCATATTCTAATTGTTCTAAAATACTAGTTATCTTTGTAACAAAATCTGGTTTTATTTTTGCATCATCTTCCATTATTAAACCATAATCACTACATCCATTTTTAACGAATCTTACCCAACAATTATAATGACTTAAACATATAGCAACCTCAATTGGACTTAATTCAGCGTCTGGCGAAACAATACCGGCATTTACCATACTGATTAACGTTTTATTTGTATACTCTTTACCATTTACACACTCTTCTCTCTTAATGTTAAGTTTAGCCTTTTTAGCATATTTTTTAAACGTATCAAGTCTCTCAGCATGAACACCACAATTTATAACGTAGGTTTCAAACGGAATCTGTTCCTCACATTTTATTTTTTTATAACTCTTAATTCCGGATTTAACACCCATTACTATTAATTAACAATATATTATATTTTACATTAGTTTTAAAAATTTTCTAAAATATAATAAAGTTTAGAAAGATATATTATTAGAACATCATGAAAGAGTTTTATATGGACGGAATTAGAATTTTATTGGGTAAAACTTGGGTGTAAAGAAAAAAATAATAAATATGCTAATATAGAATATACAAAATTATCTAATATAACAATAGTTGGTATTGGTAAAGTCGGTGTAAATAGTTAAAAAAGTCTTGTCGTCTAGTTTACAGAATCACACTGTTCTTCTGTAATTCCCTGTAGAGAATCTATCCCAATACATTCTTCGTAACACTTGGAACATGTACATGTACTGTAATCTTTAATGCTTATAAACATTTCTTCTGGTGTTTGGTTTGGTTTATTTAAGTTAACTATTTCTTGTGTACATTTACCTAACCCACAAAAAGTACATTCTCTTGTTCTCTCATCATTTGAAGGAGAATCAGCTGGTGCAACTGTTTCATCTTCATCATTATTTTTAACAATAAAATAAATTCCAACACTTATCGATACTAGTACGATTAATAAGATTGTTAAATTTCTTCTTCTTATATTTTTATTAGACTTCTTTGACTTCTTTGACTTCTTTGTCATTTTATATTAATGTAGATATTAATTTTAAAATAATGCATTACCATCCGGAATCTTAATTTTTTCACCGTTCCTAGAAACTATCAAAGAATTAATGAATCTTAATTTAAGTTCATCAATATTTCCAAAATTGAATTTCTTAGAAATTTCTAATATAATAATCTGAAACAACATAAGTATAACAAATATACAAAATATACTAATATATACAGGATATATACCTTTATATGTTCTGTGGGTAAGTTTGTATATTTTTAATAAATTAATAAAATATAAAATAATAGATAATATGAATAACAAAAACATTATATAAAATGCGAGTTTTAAATTATTTATATAGTCTCCTGTATTTTCATCATTTTCGGATATTCCCTTAATAATATTAATTGCTTCTATATCTACATTTACACTTACAATTTCTACTAAACTATTAATTCCATTAACAAACGTTGATTTAACGATAGTATAATATAATACAAGTTCAAAAATAGAAATTAGGAAAGCAACTGAACATATACTTATTACACCCTTAATAAATTCTTGATCTTTTAATAAATTCATTCTTTATTAATATAAAACATATTATTCTTTATTAATATGTTTTATATTAATAAAGAATAATATAATGAATAAAATATTAAAAGAAGTTTTTGATCCTATAAATGTGTTTATAACAGTATTTAACATATTATTATTTTTTATACTTATGTTTTTATGGTTCTGGTTTATTGCAAGCAATCAGTTGTATAGTGTTATTAGCATTAAGGCAGCAGAAATAAATAATATAGCTAAAAATGAAGTAGTATTGGATAAAATGGTTGAAACTTTAATAGAAACATACAGAAAAGATGAAACTTTAATTAAAAAGGTTTCTGAAGATATAAAAATAAGGAATGCTGAAAATATTTCTATGGTTAGTTCATACATTTTACCCCCTATTATTATATTTTTGTTATTAACGATTTTTTATGGTTCTTATATTTATGTATTTAAATATAATTATTGGGGTTTACCTGAAAATGTATTAATTATATTTATGTTTTTAGGATTTATTACTGAAATTGTATTATATTTTATGGTTATAGAAAATTTTCATTACATAGCAAACTCAACAATATTAAAATTGATCCTAATTAAAGAATGACGATTTTTCCAGTAATTCCTGATAATATTATATTTTATGAAAACACAAAATGGATGTATATACCGTCAGAACAAATAATTAATAATTGAATCGTAATTTTATTCAATTTTAAATATTAATTAATATTAATACCATGGCAGGTTTGGTTATGATACAGAATGCTTATCCACCAACAATACCCGGTTCGGGATTATTTAGTCATGTTGGTGTTAATGAAATAATTAAGGTTGATAATATTTCTATTAATAATATAATAACAGCTAATACAATTAGTGATGGAACTGCAATATTAAGCGGTGGTGTATTAAGTGGACTTTTAACACCAGTGTCAGACTCAGATGCAGCTAACAAAGCCTATGTTGATTCAAACGGAGGATCACAAACATGGAAAGACCCAGCCAGAGTCGCAAGTTTATCGAATATACCTACTATATCTGGATTGTTGACAATCGATGGAATAACAGTCGATGCTGGTGATATAGTATTATTAAAGGACCAAAGCAATGGGGTAAAAAATGGAATTTATGAAGCAGCAGTTGGGACATGGTCTAGGGCACCCGGTTTAGAAACAGGTTCTTCAGCATCGGGTATAGCTTTACTTATACAAGAAGGTACCGTAAATGGTACTAGTCTATTCACATGTACGACTATTCCTGGGTCAGACACAGTAGGAACAGATTCATTAACCATAGTTAAATTATCAGTATCGCCGGCTGGTTCCGACACACAAATACAATTTAATAATTCTGGAACATTCGGTGCAAGTAGTGACCTATTATGGAACGGCACTTCATTAACAACAGCTGGAACATTAAATGTTACAAATACAACAGCTTCAACCAATACAAGCACAGGGTCGGCTGTATTTAGCGGGGGTGTTGGTGTAGCAAATAGTTTATTTTGTGGAGGTAATGTAAGTGCTGTTGAATTTGTTACAACATCTGATGCTACTTTAAAGTATGATGTTGAGCCTATACGTCAACCATTAGAATTGTTAGACCTTATAGATCCCGTACAATATAAACTTAATTTTGTTGACGATAAGCGTGTACATTATGGTGTGTTAGCACAGGATTTACAAGAACAAGGATTATCCGATTTAGTTGTTAATTCTGGAACACATTTGAGTGTTAATTATAATGATTTGATTGGAATATTATTGGGGTCGGTTCAAGAATTAAGGAAGGAAGTAAATAATCTAAAAAATATTAAAATTTAAACCATTTAAATAACATCCCGAATATAAAAATTATAATAATAGATACAAATGCACCAACACCAAAACCTACAGCGCCTGCACGTGGCATTCCTACTAAACTTCCTATAATACCAAGACCAAAAGGTATGAAAAACCCCAAAGCCATAGCATAACTAAGTTTCATCTTATCTTCGTCTTCGTCTTCCATTATTATAAATTAAAGATATTAATATTTTTAATAAATATATGAGTTTTAGTCAAAGTCTATAAATATAGGATGTTTTATATATACCATAAAACCTACTAAAATTCCAAAAACAGAACCTATTAGAAATCCATATATAACAGGTACTATTTTAGATTCTGAAATACCCTGAAATATACCTATACATAAACCATAACCAGTATACATAGAATACGCATAACAAGTATACATAAGCCTATAATTATTTTCTCTTAATTTTACTCTCAAAAAGTTATTAATATATTCACAACGATTAGTTTCCATTTATTCACCTTCGCTATGTACTAACAAATATTCTTCAGTTTCTTGTTCGGTTTGTGTACCGAGTGAATAAGTTTTAAGGTCCAAGTCGTCAATAACCAAATTTTCTTTATTTAAATGTTGTTTAATTTTTATTGCACCAATTAATAGGCTAGTAAAACTTATGAATATTAGATATTTATTAGATTTGTTTTCTTGATATTCTCCACAGTATCCACAAGTTCCAGCCATTATAATTAATACTTAATTTAATTAATACTTATTTAATTAACTAAATTAATTCTTAAATTACTTTTAACTAATATAACATTATTTTACAAAATATTTGCTAAAGTGTTGCAGTATCTTGTGATTTAAATACATAACTGTCTTGTGGTAATTATCGATACGTGGTACAACACCAACCTCGGGATCTATAAGGTCTTGTTGTATTTTTTGATTTTTTTTACCTTTGTCTGTATAATGAATTTCTCCATCTCTATCAACAATAGGAATATATTCCAAATCCAAAATATTTATTATATTAATTATAAAATCATATACAACTGTTTCAACACCATTACTATTAATATAAGTAAAGCTTAAATATTTAGGATCCTTATACAATATTTCATCAACATATTGTAATATTTCAGAAGACCCAATCCATTTAAATCTTATATCCTTTTTATCAAATTCTAATTTCATATCCATAAGAATGTCGTTTGTATCCTGAACTATAACAGACCACAACTGCTTAGGCTCTTCATACTCCTCATCCTCATATTCCTCATCCTCTTCCTCTTCAAAATTATTTCTTCTACTCTTACGTCCCATCCTTTATATTATATTTATTAACAATAATATTTAATCAATATATATTTTTATATTAGTTTAATTAACGTATAGTATTATTATATTCAATTATAAACTCACTTCTTTACAATTAATTTAAATTTCCATATATAGCATCTAGGACCAAAACAGTGATATTTAACAATTACCTTTATCGTTAAGGTCCATAATAGAAAAACATTTTATTGAGATCTATACACAAGTACAATTTGGTAATGCGTTACAATTTGATGTATTTATGTTTCCTTCTATGTCTATATCACAAAGACATATAGCACCTCTAAAATTAGTAGCATAAGTTGCGTAAAAAACTGATAATATTACTATTAATATTAATCCTCCTGCACTAGTGATCGTAGAATATTGATCCTCTATAGTTGTATACAACAGAGTAAAAATTAATATTGAAGCTAAAACATTTACCACTATCATTGTAATTTTTGTTGTTAAAAAATTACAATTATTCCCTTCAGCAGGTTCGCCTATTCCGGTTTTACATTCTTCTGGTTCTATTAAAGATCCTATTAAAGCCAATATAAATGATAATAAAAATAGTCCATAAAAAATGTATTTTAAAATTCCACCACCCTTATTAAACATTCCTTCTAATGGTGTATATGTAAATATTATTAGTGTTACTATTTGAAATGCCCCAGAAAACATAAAGAGGTTTTTTGTTGATGATATATTACCCATTTAATATAATAATATTAATGTTCCTTGTGAAACCATTTAGCCTTATAAAATTTTTTATAGCACCAATAACACATAAACTACATTTATATGTCTCAGAAATACCACGTCATTAAGTAAACCACAATTAGTACACGTTTTTATAAAAATATCGTCAAACTTTAAATACCTCTCATATATGCTAACGACTGGCAAAAACTATCTCCAAGATCATCCCGCTTCTTCTTGTTATTATCGAAGAATTCAACCCATTTTTTATCTTGTATATATTCTCCATCTTTATTCTTTCGGTGGAGAATAATATCACAGTGTTGAATAGCCAAATTCTTCCTGAATGCATAGGGGGTTGAATATTTTTTAGGGATTACGGGTTTATCTCCTTCCCTAAACGTATAACACTTTAACTTGAATTTAGGACTATAAAATACAATCTTTTCTATTTTAACATTACCGTTTGCACCGGCCTTTTCCAAAGCATAATACATCTGCATCTGTCCTGAAATTACTCTCATTCGGGGATTAACACTGGGTTGTCTTTCGATTACAACTATTATACTCTGCTCTTCTTCTTCAGGATAACAACAACTATAATCTATATTATCCAATGCAACGATTAATTTTTGACATTGTTTGTCATAGGTAGCAGCCCCTATATCTACAACAGCCCAATCTTTAATATTTTCATTCTCATCAACCAAACAGTAGGCTAAGTTCTTAGAACCCACATCGAAGCTTAATGTAGCCTTGTGAACCATATGTTTCATTATATTATTTAAAACTTTAAATGGTTTAAGTAACATAGATAGAATTTAAAAATCTTTATTATTAATAATATGAGTTTACAAGAAAAATTAAATAAATTGAAAAAACAATTAGAAGGAATTATAGAAAAGAGTAAATTATCGGCATCAAAAACTGATAATCCAACCGCACTCAGTAATTCACTTATAGGTGATACTGAATTAAATTTATTAGAAACAGAAATACAATATATACAAAGTCTAATAATAGCTGACGCAAAAGCAAAAGCAAAAGAATATTCTTTTGGAAGTACATCAAAACGAAAGACTCCAAAACGCAAGACTTCAAAACGCAAGACTTCAAAACGCAAGACTTCAAAACGCAAGACTTCAAAACGCAAGACTTCAAAACCCAAGACTTCAAAACGTAAGACTTCAAAACGTAAGACTTCAAAACGTAAGACTTCAAAACGTAAGACTAATTAATTTAAATTTTAAAATCTATGTGTAATAGTAGAACATATGTCTCAAGGGTGTACAATCGAATCTGGTGAAAAAATGAAAAAATGGTTGATAGATCCTAAAACTTTAGAAAAGTTGTATCCACTGTATTATAGAGACATTGAAATAGGTGGTAAATTCACCTTCCCCATAAATAAAAAAGGTATAGTCGAAAGAATAACTTCTATAACAAAAATCCATACTATGGACGGTAACAGTGATAGTGTTCAAGCTCCCGAAGGTTTGGCAAATTTCCACACTCACCCTTTATCTTGTTATGTTGGTGAAGATACTGTTTGGGGATGGCCTAGTGGTGAAGATATAAGAGAGACATTATTATTTGGTATGAAAGGTTCTATAGTTCACTTGGTTCTTGCTGTTGAGGGTGTTTATTCTATGCAAATTAATCCTTGTATTTTGAGTTCATTTATGAATATAGAATCACAGATTGAACTAATATTGGATGATATGAAAAATAATCTTAAGAGTAGAAATGCTGTAAAATATGCAATATCTAATTTCATATCTCATTTTAAATCAAAACAATCAGACACCGAAACGGACTTATTTATTAAATCAAAGGGGTTGAAAAATAATGATGAATTGGATGAATATTTGGATAAACTCGGATTAGAACTTAAAATTTGGCTAACTGGTAAAAAAGACGATAAATTAGATTATTTAATAGATTGTATGTGTGATGTTATTCGTGGATTAATAGTTTTATATATTGAAATATATTACAGATCTAGTCATAGATTTAGGTTACATGACGTTAACACAAAGATTAGTGAACAATTATATCCTATAGATTTTATAAAATTTGTAAATAGTTTTAAATTTTCTAATATTTTTAATACTGGTAAGAATATAGAGGGTTGTGGTGATTTAAAATGTGGTGGAGTTCCTGTTTATGAAGATAAAAAGTCTACGGTGTCATCATTTTCAAAATATGTTTGTGATTATGAAAAAAGTACTGGATTTTATATGGTTAGTAAAATGGGAGAAACATTATCTTTATCAACGTCTATAAACAAATATGAAAGGTTTAATGATTACATAAAGGATATTGTTATAGGTACAGGATGTAGTAATAATAATAAATGGTTTAAAATGTCATTTGCTCCGAATATGGTAAACATCGGTGGTAAATTTAAATTATATATTTCTAAAAGTTTAACGGCCAATGATAGAAAAAATTTTTTAAATTACTATAATGAAAATAAACCAACTGATAATACACCAATTAAATTACACAAAACTCCAACCTTCTACTTTTATTCTATGAAAGGAGGGTGCGATCACGTTGATATAACTAAACATCTGGTGTCAAATAAGCCCAAGACAAACCAACGTCGTAAAAGTAAAAAGAAAAGTAAAAGTAAAAAGAAAAGTGAAAAGGTAATATTTTATGGTTCTAACGAGTGTGGGTGGTGTACAAGAGCTTTACGTAAATTAGAATCGGGTAAAATTAATGTTGTTAAGCGTTATTCTGAATCAATTGGTGATGCTGTAAAAAAAGCTTCAAAATATTCTATTTCTAACGGTGGGGAAGAAATAAATACTATACCTGCTATTTTTATAAATGGTCAATATATGGGGGGTTATGGGTCGGTTAAAAAGGTTATTAAAAATATATCAAATAATTAATTAATATGAATGTTGTTCATTTTATATCACAATTAAATATGGTAACTATTATAGCATTATTGGCATTATTTTCATTAACATTTTATGTAAGTTTTACTTATATTAATAAGGATAGTAATGAGGAAATAGATTACAAAACTTATATTTATTCTACTGTAATAAGTATAATAGTATCTGTTATCTCTTTCTATGTATATAATACTTATAAACCAAAAAATTCTGAATTACTAACAGGTGGATTTTATAATTAAATCATAATGTGAAATGCGTTGATAAATCCTAAAACTTTATGTGACATAAGACTAAGCATGACTTCAACAAGTCTTAAAATAAATAGGTTTGACCCTAGAACTATGGAAACTAGAAGGTTGGGTGGTAATCCAAGTACTTGTATATTTATTGGGAAAAGAGGAACTGGTAAATCCGTTTTGATTTCTGATATAATGTATCATCACCGTAAAGTTCCATATGGATTGATAATGTCTGGTACAGAAGAAGGTAATGGATTTTATGGACAATATTTCCCCAATCTATTTATCCATAATGGGTTTAAAAAAGAATTAGTTGAAACTCTTATTAATAGACAAAAACGAGTATTAAAAGATCCACGACAGGATCCACATTCATTCTTACTTATTGATGATTGTATGTACGATAAGAGTCTTACAAGAGACAAAAATATGAGACTTATCTTTATGAATGGTAGACATTGGAAAATTTTGTTTATATTAAGTATGCAGTATTGTATGGATCTTCCACCAGATCTTAGAGCAAATGTTGATTATCTTTTTATATTAAGGGAAAATATTATAGATAATCAAAAAAAATTATGGAAATATTTTTTTGGTATGTTTCCTACATTTCAATCATTCCAACAAACATTTATGGCCTGTACGGAAAATTTTGAATGTTTAGTTCTAGATAATACGTGTAAGTCAAATAAAATAGAAGATTGTGTATATTGGTATAAAGCTACTCCAGAACGCATATATAGAATAGGATGTCCACAAATATGGGAATATGCTAAAAAACATTATAAAAAGGATTATGATTGTGATGATGGTTCAGCTAAAATAGAAGATAAGAAGAACGTAGGCATGGTAATTAAGAAAAAGGGGATCAAGGAAAAAAAAATTTTAAAAATTTAAAAAATTTAAAAGATTTTAAAATATTTATAAATATCAAGATGGTAGCTAAGATAGCATTTTGTTTTTTATTATACGATACATTAGAACATAGGTGTATATGGGAACACTTCTTTTGCCAGGCAGACCCTTTAAAATATTCACTGTATGCGCATTTTAAAACAGTAAATAATAAATCACCCAAATGGTTGACAAATCACAAAGTTAGTAGTGTTGTAACTGGTTGGTGTGGTGAAGGATTGGTCAATGCATTTTCAAAAATGTTAACAAAGGGTTTGGAAGACCCAGATAATAAATATTTCTGTCTAATTTCTGGAACTGACGTTCCACTATATAAATTTGCTAAAACTTATGAAATTATAACTGGGTTTAAGAAATCACGATTACAATATTCACCACCAGGTAACATATTCCAAACGGACAATACATTATTATCTGGACATCAGTGGGTTATATTAAAACCTAAGGAAGCAAAGATTTATAAACGATTAAGTGACCCAAATGACGTGGAAGCACGAAATTTCATTAGAAAATTAAGAAAGCAGTATCTTGATAATGGTGTTAAAATAACCAAAGGTAATGTTAAAAAAATTCATGAAAATTATGGATGGATAGGCGGTTGTCCTGATGAAGTCTATCCTATAAATTGGTTTGTTCATGTTTATAAAAATAAATTAAATCAACATTTGGAAAATAAAATGACTACGTATACACACTGGGATTTTGAAAAAGACAATGATCACCCAACCATATTGGACTTGAAAAAGACAAGGAAAATAAAAAATAAAATATTAAAAACTGGTGCAATTTTTGCAAGAAAGTTTGAAAACGATGCAGCCGATTTAATATCACTAAACTAATTGGTTTAAAAATCCAAAATTTAATTAAACAGTAAGAATAAAACATGAACTGGGCAGATATCGATGATATCGAACCATCAAAAGATATTTGTATACATCAAAAATCATTACCTTTAACATTTTCAAACAAACCCATAATACAAAATAATTCATATTCTGATATAGTTAAACAAACTTTCGAACCAACCAAAACAAAAGAACCAACCAAAACAAAAGAACCAATCAAAACAAAAGAACCAATCAAAACAAAAGAACCAACCGAAATAAAAATTAATACACCACCTAAAGTAATTATTCAAAAACATAATAAAGGTAGAAACAATTATTGCTATACTTGCAAACCCAGAGGAAAAGTATTAAAACATATTATAAGAAAAGACGAAGACAATGGTGTTGTTTTCCATTTCGATTTACACAAACGCCCTTTAATCTTATTAACTCCTATTAAACACTATAATACACTTTATGATATACCAAATGATGAAATAATGAATATATTAGAAGGCATAAAATTATTCTGTTGCGAATGGAACATTGTTGATTACCAAGTATCCTTTAACAACGGAGAATGGCAAACACATTCACACTTTCATATAAAAATTAAAACAAGTGAAAAAATTATTAATAGACTCAGAAGAGATCATTTTTTAAGAATAAAATTACAACAAAATTATAAGGATTAGTTAATTAAGGAGGAAATAATTTAAATAATTTAAATAATAATAATTTAATGTATTAATTACTATTATTTAATTGTATTTACTGCGTAAATATCCCTAATAAATATTGATTAATATATTTAAAATGCCAAAGTCGTCTATGAACAAAGCTTCTAATGTCAACGTACAGAGTGGTGTTCCAAGTGCTGTGAATTCAGAGACGAGTACCCAACCAAGCGCTGAGAATCCAGAGATGAGTATGCCAGATATCCTAAAAATGGCTGAAAAGATAGCTAAGGATATGCCTAGTTCTGGTAGTGATGAAAAATTAGATATGCAATCAATGATTAAACACGTTACTGAATCTGTTATGGGTATGATGGGTAATGGTGATGTAGATATTAATGGTATGATGCAGAGTTTTATGGATCCTAATAATAATTCTCAGAATCCTTTATTTGCTATGATGGAACAAATGGGGCAGTCACAACAGTCAAATCAGTCACAAAATAAACCAATTGTACCTATAGCTAACAGTAGAATTAATCTATCTTCTAAAGAAGTTAAAGAAGATAAACAATATAAATTTAAAGAGCCCAAGGAAACTAAGAATTTCGAAGAATTGGGTGATGATGATGATGAGGCTGATCTATTTAGTCCACGAACCAAAGATATTGATATTAAAATTAATGTTAATTTAGAAGATTTCTATAAGGGAACTAATAAGAAATTGGCTGTACGTAGAAAGAGACTTAAAAGGGGAAGTGATGGTAAAATAACTCAAATAGAAGAAAAGAAAAAGATAATAATCCCCATCGAAACAGGAATGAGAGATGAACAAGTTATCAGATTTAACAAAGAAGCAGACGAAGCACAAGGTTATGAAAGTGGTGACATAGTAATAACCCTTTATGAGAACGCACACTCAAGATTCGAACGTGAAGCAGATAACCTATTCATAATGAAAGATATTAGTCTATATGAAGCATTTGCAGCATCATGTGGAGAAGACATCGAACTAACTGTTAAACATCTAGATGATTCTATTATTAAATTAAAAACCGACGGAAATCCACTCCATGTAAATGATGGGATAAGAAAGATAACGGGGGAGGGGATGCCTAAATTTAAACAGGATGGTCGAGGTGATTTATACGTAAGATTTAATTTGGTATTACCAGATAAATTCAAACCAGGAGATATGGAAATTCTTAAAAAATTATTCCCCGTGTGCAACGAACCCGTAAATTTAGAATTTCATAAGGATGTTCGAGAGGCTATGTTAGAGGAAGTATCCGAATCAGATTTGGAAGAACTTGATTGTGATTCGGAAAGTGATTCGGAAAGTGAATCAAGCTACAGTTCATCCGACAACGAACCCCGAAAAGGAAACAAACACAAAACTACTAAGAAGAAATAAATTATATATCAACATAATCGCTTAAATTACTTTTTTTGTTACCAAAATAACTTTGTGTGTCGGTTGTTAACGACCCAAATTTATTACTTAATCTTTTATTTTTAAGTAACATATGATTATGTAAAAGTAGACGTTCTCTCTGAATAAATTTATATAATTTTTTATCTATTTTTAGATTATTATTTTCTAAAATAGATGTAATATAATTATACATCTTTTGTACATCTTTAATATTAGATATATTTTTACAATAATCATTATATGAATAATTTCTAACCATTACATATACCAAATATTTTTAAAAAAAAGAATTAATTCTTAATTTTAATAATTTTTAATTTCCGTTAACTTCCATTAATAACAATTACTAACAATATTAGCGATAACATTGATTAAATTTACGTACATAACAACTCTAGAAAACTTATTAATTAAAGTATCTTTTTTTTTAGATTCAATAATATCAAAATTTTTCTTATAAAATAAAGATGTCTCAAAAATCACAGGACTCATAGTCTTCATATGTTGATCCAAATAACACAATTCATCCATATCTTGCTTCATACACAAACTACACATATTCATCTCATATTTCATCAAAATATATTCTTGTTCTCTAATACTAACCTTAAGTTTTACCAATTTCAATTTATTAATCAACGAATAAACATCATCGTTTTCATCGTTTTCAACTTCATCGTTTTCAACTTCATCGTTTTCACTGTCTTCAACTTCATCGTTTTCAACTTCATCGTTTTCATCGTTTTCACTGTAATCGTTTTCAACTTCATCGTTTTCAACTTCATCGTTTTCAACGTTTTCAACACTGTCTTCAACACTGTCTTCATATTCTATTTCATCTTCATCATAGTCACCTTCGTCATAGTCATCTTTGTTTTCAAAATCTTTTTCAACAACATCATATTCTTTATGTGTCATTCCACTGGATGAATCTAATTCTACTTTATTGTCAAAACTAATATCTATTGATCCAACCATTTAATAGATATCAAACATATTTCTTTATATTTCTTTAATTTTATTTATTCCAGAATATTATTCCAGATATAACTGCACCGGTTAGTGCTATTAATGGCACAGTATTTATACTTGATATAAGATCGGATACTAACTCGTTCGTTGTTTGTTTATTTTCATTCAAATCAGACATTAATATTATATAAATATTTTTATTTATTACTTTTAATTTTCCGCATCTTAGCAAGAGCCTGACCCTTTGTATAAGTTTTACCAGTAACATTTATTTTCTGAACGTTCCCAGCAATATTCTTTTTCGCATAAAAATATCCACTACCAGCCTTAGGTTGGGCGGTTCTGGGTTTACCTTTTACGAAACATATCTTAGATGGACGCTTGGTAGTACTAGATGTACGTCTGGTTGCAGATGTTGGTCTTTTGTTAGATTTACGCTTAATTCCAGATGATTTACGACTACTTTTCTTCCCAAACCAACTCATCATTATTGATATATAAAATTATTAAAATAATGGATAATAAACGATTTAATATTTTAATTAATAAATTAATTTAAAAACTAACTACATAATAACTACATAAAAGACATAAAATGGTTTGGATTTCTATAGAAGGTTCAATTGGTTCTGGAAAATCAACTATAGTTGAAAGGTTAGATAAATATTATTCCACACCAAATATTGGAATATATAAAGAACCTATAGTCGACTGGCTAACATATTTAAATCTATTCTATTCTAATAAAATTAGAAACGCATTTCTTTTACAAATTAGGATAAATACTAGTTTCATAGAAATTTATAATTCGTTTTATGATAAAAATATGGTAATTACAGAAAGAAGTTCATACAGTTCCCAAAATGTATTCGGAAAAATGTTAAATGATGAAGGAATTATGACAAACGTTGAATATAAGTTAACTGAATCTTTAGTTAATATCACACAACCAAAGATTCCAGATTTTTTTATTTATCTGCGTACACACCCCAAAGTATGTTATCAAAGAATAATTGAAAGAGGTGATGATCCAATTGTTTTAGACTATTTAACTACATTGTCGGATTATCACGATAATACATTTTTAAATAAGGATAACGTGTATGTCATAAATTCAACAAATAACTCAAAACAAGAAACATTCGATACAGTTTTAAAAATAGTTAGATTAATTAATTCCAAAAAATCAAAATAAAAATCTTTACTATTTAATAATAACAGAATGGGAATTTTCAGCTTAAAAAAGTATTGTGGAAGCAAGAAACGTGGAAGCAAGAAACGTGGAAGCAAGAAACGTACAAGCAATAAAAGCAGCTTTGGACGTAAAAGACGTACAAGCAATAAAAGCAGCTTTGGACGTAAAAGACGTACAATCAATAAAAGCAGCTTCGGACGTAAAAGACGTACAAGCAATAAAAGCAGCTTCGGACGTAAAAGACGTACAAGCAATAAAAGCAGCTTCGGACGTAAAAGACGTACAAGCAATAAAAGCAGCTTCGGACGTGCTCCATCGTTAAATACTATTATGGGTAATAATTACGGACCTTCTTTATTCCCTATTTTCCAGGAATATACTGGTGCTAATGCAGCCCAAAGAGCTCAACATTTAGCTGATATACCAGTTGGTTTAAGAAATAGTTTCTATATTTAATTTTAAATAATATGTTTATTATGTTTAACAAATGGTGTATTCGTTTGGAAAACCATGTAATAGTAGTTCAAAGAATGCAAGCGATCCAAATTATGAATGTAATCCAATAACCGGTCGTTGGAATAAAAAGAAACGTAGTATTGTAAAACCACGACGTAGTATTGTAAAACCACGACGTAGTATTGTAAAACCACGACGTAGTGTTGTAAAACCACAAAAAGGTGGTTGTAATCCAAATTTAAAGAATGCAACCGATCCAAATTATGAATGTAATCAATTAACTGGGCGCTGGAATAAGAAGAAACGTAGTATTGTAAAACCGCGGAGACGTAGTATTGTAAAACCACGGAGACGTAGTATTGTAAAACCACGGAAACGTAGTATTGTAAAACCGCGAAGACGTGATTGTAATCCAAATTTAAAGAATGCAAGCGATCCAAATTATGAATGCAATCCATTAACTGGTCGTTGGAATAAAAAGATACGTGGTATTGTAAAACCATACGGACCATTAAAAAAGGATTGTTTTCCCGATTGGCATGCAACCGATCCATATTATGTATGTGATCATAATGATGGTAACTGGGTAAATAAGTATTCTGTTAGAGGACAAATTCTTTACCCTATTACTTGTGACTTACCTGTGGAAGGTGTAGATAATTATGATAAAATAGAACTTTTAGATCGTTTAGAAAAATGTGGTTATGAAGATATGAATTATAATAAAGAACAATTATACAATATCATTAATTGGAATAGGATAAAAAAGTGTGAAAATGAATATACTTTTATGGGTGATCCTGTAAATGAAGTTCCTCATGAAAAAATAATTAGAATAAATGGTGCTTGTTATGATATAGATGATGTTTTCCAATATTTAATTACTAATAAAATGAAGAATGTAGATCCTTATAATACATCTAATAAATTATGGACCGACGTTAATACATATAATAATATAATATATCATTACGGTGCTGATTATAATTTAATAGTCAAACTTGAAAAAATAATAGATGATATTTCTGTAGAATTGAGTAAAATTGTTAGAACGGTTGATGCTGATAATATAATACACGATATGTTTGTAGCTGGCTGGGTTTGTATATCTGATAATCCATTTTCATATTCAGAAAACGAACCAGAAAAATTCCACTTTTCCCAAATAGTATTATCCAACCTTATTGATTTAGTCAATAGTTCAGAAGATAAAGATTCATGGTTAGAATATCAAAATCCTTCTGGAATAAATCTAAATTCAATTTTCGGTACTTTGTCTTCTTCTTGTATACACGGAGTTGGTTTTAAATTACTTGGTCATGCAAGCTTTTTATATTATAAAGCATTAGATGACGGTAATAATATCAGACTTCCTGAAATAATACTTGGGACAGATCCTATAAATAGAATTACAACAACATTCGAAGTAACTACACCAAACGGTATTGTTGACCCAATTACAATTGATAGTTCACTAAAAGGTGTTTATATGGTAGATGGTAACGCAGATAGAAATTTCACAACAATAACCGACGACAAACAAGCAATAGTAGATTCGGCAAACAAAATAAAAGAATCGTTAAATAATAATTTGGACTATAATGGATAACAGCCCACAAGAAATTGCATTATTTATTATACAATAAATCTACTTAAAGAAATGTAGTAATATAGAATTAACAAATGGTAAAGAGTACAACATCAATTAAATCAACCGAATCAAAAAAATCTACTATGACTGACACTGAAGATATCGTACAGGATGTGGAGGATGTAGAAGATGTAGAAGATGATGATACCAAAGATACTGGTCCCGATGTATCGGAAGACGTAACTACAGTTGATACTATTACCGACCTAATTAATCGCATCGAAAATATTAACAATACCATTAAAAATGAAATCAAAACAGTACTTTCGGACCTTAAATCAGTTCGTAAGGTAGTAACTAAACTTGAGAAGAAGAAGAACAAAAAGCGTGTAGTAAACCCCGACAAGCCTCGTGCACCAAGCGGAATCACCCGACCTACTATGGTTTCTGATGAACTTCGAGATTTTTTGGGACTAGCAGAGGGGGAGCTTATCCCTCGGACCGAGGTAACTCGACGAGTATCGGCATACATTGTGGAAAACAACATGAAGAATCCTACGGATGGTCGTCAGATCGATCTGGACAGGGAAGGGGGGGAGAAGCTCCGAGCTCTCCTGAAACCGAATCCGGAGATTTCTCTGAATTTTTTCAACCTCCAGACATACCTAAAACCTCATTTTTTGAAAAATACGGAAGCAACACCCAAAACCGAGACAACACCCAAAACAGAGACAACAACCAAAACCGAGACAACAACCGAGGCAGCCCCAGTGGAGGAGAATTCTACAAAGGTTCGTACTGCTCGGCGAGTGAGGAAGACTCGTGCCGATTTGGAGGTTGCGAATTAATAAGTTACATAAAAGAAACAGAAACAGATATGGGTTTATTGCCTGAGATTTGGTATAAAAATCAATCTATTTATTTAAAAAAAGCATTAACCAATGGGTTAGAATTGATAGAAGCGTATTCTCTTTCGGGAATTTGGCGAAATATAACAAAATTAGGGTGTAGTTATGACCCTGTAATAGAACAAAATTGTTGGGATAATTGTCCGTCAATACTTAGGGATGAACATTTGGGTGTTTTTAAAACTCCTGTATTTTAAAGTTTTATAATGTGACAATAAGTTGTTTTAAGAATTTCAATGAAAATCTTAAAAAATCTTAAATTAATAATATTTGGTATATAGTATTATGGAAAGCTCGTTATTTGCTTTAATACTAACTATATGTATTATGACCTTAGTATTATGTGGTTGGTATTGTTGTGAACATTTGGATTATTTTTTAGAAAAATCCTATACCATTAATAATGTTTTTAATAATGATGATGATACAATACCCGATATAGATCTAATTATAACAGAAGAGAAGCCCAATAACATAAAAATGTTAGATAAAGTAGTTGGTAATTTAGGTAATTCAAAGGTAGATTTCTATATCAACAAAAATAAAAGTAATTCATTTGAACTAAAAATACCATCCTATAGTAACTATAATTTTAACGGTAAAGGACTAGTTATAGCGGCAAATGGAATAAGATATAGATATATTACAGGAGTTTATATGAATATTTACGTAATCAGGAACCTATATAAATCCGATATACCAGTTGAAATTGTATATGTAGGTGAAGATGAAGCATTTAACACACTGATGAAGAATGAATTATTAAACCTTGGGAACGTTAAATTAATAGATTTAACAGAACGCTTGAATACTAATGTAAAGAAAAATAAATTAATTGGCTATAGAACCAAACCCCTAGCAGTTATAGCTAGTTCTTTTGAAGAGGTCGTATTAATGGACGCAGATGCATTATCATTCGTAGACCCATACTATTTTTTTAAATTAGATGGTTATATAAATAACGGAATGGTACTATATAAGGACTATGTAACATGTTTACACTATATAAACAAAAAATTTATAAATAATATAGGAATTGGTTCAAAAACTTATTGTAAAAAAACACATGGTTATGAACTAGATTCATCATGTGTTGTAGTTAATAAACAAAAAGCATGGGAAGCATTATATACTATATGTGTAATTAATGTTGAATCTGATTCATATTACAATAATAAAATAAATAATGTACTAGGAGATAAAGACACATGGTTAATCGGTTCTATGTTCGTAGGATTCGAACCATATGTTTCAGAATCAGATCCAGGGTTACTACTAGCCTATGAAAAAGATGGAATGGAAATAGTGTTGGGTCATCTACAATCTCAAAAAGTTAAAAATGAAGATAATATTCCATTATATTATAACAATCAAGCAATAGATTTGTCCGTATACAATGGTATGGACAATTGGGGATATTTAGAAGGTGACATAAAAGATCCACTAATGTTTAAAAAATGGAATAAATCATACAAAAAAGTAACACAACAAATGAAGAAAACATTTTATACTGCAAGTATAGGACTGGAAGAAATATTACCACTAATTAACACCGAAAAACCCAAACCAAATAAAAACATGATAGTTAAAAATCTAATTTAATAATAGTTAAAAATCTAATTTTCATAATTTTCACTTTTTACTTCCATAAGCGGAAGTGTACCACGAAGAAATGGATCAAGCTGTTTTTCCCTTTCTTCATAACCCATACCCAAAGAATCACCCCAAGAAGCTTTTAATATCTTTAATTTCTCTTCTAAATTAACTTTTGAAATATTAAAATTATTTGTTAATTGAGCATATTTGTCCATCAATTTAGCCAATTCACTCTTTCTATTACTCATTGATGTTCCAGGAGAAGCATAATCACCAACCATAGCTTCAAACATTTTTTCAGATGGACCAGTCTTTATTTCCTTTAGAATATCAATTAAATTATCATACTGTCTACTATCATCATACTGTCTACCACCATCATACTGTCTACCACCATCATACTGTCTACGACCATCATACTGTCTACGACCATCATACTGTCTACGACCATCATACTGTCTACGACCATCATACTGTCTACGACCATCATACTGTCTACGACCATCATACTGTCTACGACCATCATACTGTCTACCACCATCATACTGTCTACGATTAGATAATCCATCATATTTTCCTTTTCTAGCTTTATCAATAAATTCAGAAATAGATATATTACTTGGCTCTTTTTCATTAAGCAAATACTCTACGTAATCTATATCGGTAATACCTGATATTTTTGCTATTTCTGCAGCTTTTAGAGCATTTACTCCCTTAGATATGTTTGATTTATACTCATTACCACCCACACTCCTGGCCTGATCAACGATTTTGAAAGGATTAAAAGAAAGTGATCTAGATTTCTTCAATTTATTCCTTTCATCTTGTTGTTTTTTTTTTAGATCTCCCCAAACACCCATTTCTATTAATTATACTAAAGAAAATAATATTGTATAATATAAATGAATAAAGTAAAAACAAGTAAACCCAAAAGTAAAGTAAAAACAAGTAAACCCAAAAGTAAAGTAAAAACAAGTAAACCCAAAAGTAAAGTAAAAACAATTAAACCCAAAAGTAAACGTAAAAGTAAACGTAAGAAACCGAATAAAAGTAATAAAATTATAAAGAATTCTGTATATGATAACGTAGATGATATAGAACTAGCAACAAGCAAACTAAAAAGTATGATCGTAACAAAAAGAAGTAATATTAATAAAATAGCAAGTTCACTAAACAGAGAAGCTAAAATGATAGCAAAAAATAGAAAAGTAAACGTACGTTCAGTTCAAGATAATTTAATCAATAATATAAATAATCTTTGTAAAATTAATTAATTAATTTAATTAAATTACGCTTTATTTCCAAAATTATTATCTTTGATTATCATAAACATGGATAACATCATTACTGACCCAAGACTCGGAGGATATGTTGCAACCGGTTTAGGCTTAGCATTCATAGGAAGTGTATTAGCATCTTCCGAAAGTTTTACTAGTGGAATTGAGAATTTTGGAAACGAAGTTCGGAGAGAAAACTTCTATAACGGAAACAAATCTGCCAACGGTACACAGTCCAACGGTATTTACGGAGCACTTGATGGGTCTAAACCCAGAGGACAGCAGGACGTTAGTTTGAAAAATTCTGGTGATCAGCTTTTAGCTTACCAAATGTATCAACAGGCAGTAAACTCAGCAACACCAACAAAACAACAATTAGATTCTATTGGCGGACAGGCTCAGGAACAGCCCGTGTCAGAAAAAACAGCACCATACAATATCCTTAACGGTAATCGAATAGCTTCGGAATACCAGGCAGTAAATATGGGCAACGAACGGGCACAAAGTATTAGCGCATGCGCACAGAATGCACCAACATTCGTAGCCACTTCACTTCTTCCCAAACCAAGTATTCCTGGACAGAAATCGTGGGACATTAATGCACCAGCCAATATCTTGGCCAACCAGAATTTCTTAGCCGCAACACAGCAGGTTGGTGTAGACACCGTTCTCGGATCGCTCAGAAACGCAAGCTATGATATTCGTAACAATATTCCCAACCCCATCAATATTGTATCTCCCTGGATGAACACAACAATTACACCTGACCTCGAGAAGAGGCCTCTTGATTGCTTTGTACCAACTGGTGATAGTTTGTATTCATGTGGACCATCAGGGTGCAATACTAACGGTACCTTTGTTGGAAAGTAAATAATTAATAAATATCAATCAAATACTTAATTTAATATTATAATATATTTTAAAATATTTATAATATATAATTATGGCTGCTTCCATACTTAATACCGCACAATTAATATTTACGTCGGATGGATCAACAATTTTGTGCAGACAAACTGCAACGGCAGATACACTAACATTTGTTGGTGATAGTAGTTCTAATGTGAAACTTCTTGGTATTTCTGCACCAACATCACCCGTAGGTGCAGCCAATAAGGGCTATGTAGATAATCTTGTAAATGGTGTTGCAAATGGTATTAAATGGAAAGATTCTGTTATAGTTGGTTCGGTAGCAAATGGTGCTATAGCAACAGCATTCGCAAATGGTCAGACAGTTAATGGTGTAACTCTTAGTACAGGGGACAGAATTCTTTTAAAAGCACAGACAGATGGTATTCAAAATGGTATATATGTAGTTGAAAACTCTGGGGCACCTACAAGATCAAGTGACATGGCTACTGGAAGTTTATCGGCTAGTGTAGCTGTATTCTTATCACAGGGGACAGCATCATCCGATACCGCATGGGTTTGTACGAATGACGAGGGTGGTGATGTTGTTGATGATGACGCATTAGTATTTACCCAATTCTCTAGTATTAGTGCTGTTGCTGGTAGTAATACGGAGATACAATTTAATAATAATGGATTTTTTGGAGCTTCTCCAAATCTAATATACGACGGAACAAATTTACAAGTATTAGATAACATTGGTGTAGTCGTTGGTACTGGTTCAGATTTTCGAATTATTCACGACGGAGATACAACCATTACCAGTGCTACGGGTAATTTAACATTTGATAACACTAGTGTCACAGGTAGTACTATTATGTTGTTGGGGACGGATACAACAGATACAGCTTTTCAGATCCAAAATGACAGTGCTGCACCCATACTGACAGTACTGGGATCTGGTATAACACAAATAAACAATAATACTCAGTCTACGGCTTCCTCAAATGGTTGTTTGGTACTTACTGGTGGCCTTGGGGTAGCTAGAGATGTTTTTGTTGCTGGTGATCATAATGCGAATAGTTATACGGCTACAGCTGACATAAATATTGGCTCAGATTTTACTATGGTTCATGGTGCGGCGGATACAACCATTACCAGTGCTACGGGTGATTTAACATTTGATAACACTAGTGTCACAGGTAGTACTATTATGTTGTTGGGTACGGATACAACAGATACAGCTTTTCAGATCCAAAATGACAGTGCTGCACCCATACTGACAGTATTGGGATCTGGTATAACACAAATAAACAATAATACTCAGTCTACGGCTTCCTCAAATGGTTGTTTGGTACTTACTGGTGGCCTTGGGGTAGCTAGAGATGTTTTTGTTGCTGGTGATCATAATGCTAATACATATACAGCTACTTCAGATATGGTGCTAAAAACTAATATTAAAAGCATAGAATCACCTTTAACAACACTTAATAAAATTGAATGTTTTAGTTATAACTGGAAAACAAACCCAACAGGTACCATACAATATGGTGTTATGGCACAACAACTTGAATCTATTGGTCTTGGTTCTATAGTTAATACAAATGGTCAGGGTTTCAAAGGTGTTAATTATAATTCATTGATACCATTTCTCATAGAATCCATAAAAATACTAAATGATAAAATCGATAACTTAAATAAGTGATATGATAATTACTTAGGAGTATTAGTCTTAAGTTGTGTTAGAAAATTTAAATTTGGTCTGTCTTTAAGAGGTATTTCGTCACTAACGTCGCGTATATGAAATCTTGTTATCAACTCACCAACAGTTTGGGCTAGTAAACCATTCTCATCCGCAATAATAGCGGCGTTTTGTTCATTATTAATATCCTTATCCCCCACACAAACGTTCATAATTACGCTAGCAATGAATTCTTCCAAATTACTTTTTCCTATATCTCCATGTTTTTTAGCTTTAGTACTAGGTTCAATTTTAACCGTACCACCAGCTGTATTGAGGAATGTATCTCCTAATTCTTCTAATAGCCCAGCTATTTTTTCACCTCTTTTACCGCTTTCACTGCTTGCACCATATTTTTTTTGAAGTCCTTCAAGGTCTTTAGCCAATTTTTTTTTCAATTCTTCTTCCGATTTTTCTATACTAGGCTGAATAAGTTTAGTTATAGCCCTAAATGTATCAAATGGAATAATATTATTATTAAATTTACTTGTTACGGATTTATCCATTAAAGTGCCTAATAAAGAATCATACATGTTTAATTGATCAGTTGGATCATCATAAACCTTGTATTGCTCCGAATAACTATTAATAAAATTATCACTAATAATTCCTATATCTTTTAAATTATTAATATCTTTTAAATTGTTAACATCTTCAATCAATTTCTTAATTCGTTTATTCTTAATTTGTTCATTCTTAATTTGTTCTTTCTTAATTCGTTCCTGCTCGTTACCGAATGAAAACTTCCTAATAATCTTCTTTGATCTTCTTTTAATTCTTTTGGATCTTTTAATTCTTTTGGATCTTTTGGATCTTTTGGATCTTTTGGGCCTTTTGGATATTTTAACATTTGATCTTGATCTCATTTAACTAAACAAACATTTTAATAATTTTAGAATTGTAAATAATAAAATTTTTATAAAATATGACCATGGTCATTATTACCGATATTAAAATATATGATAATTAATTAATAAACTAACAATGTCTTACTACATTACTTCATTAATTTTACGAGGTAGTTTAAATGCACTGTATTGGTCTAGTGGAAGCATAATTTATATGGTAACACCCAATGCCGTTTATAATACCGCAAACGGCATTTATTATTGGTGGTATCCACAACAGACAGATTCTCAAAAATTGATAGAAGAACTAAAAGAAATTAACAAACATTTAATAGAACTAAAGAAATCTGGTGTCGTACTGGTTAATAAAGACGGAACTACAAAAGAATTAGAATATAATAATCTACTACAAATAACAGAAATAGAATAACAGAAATAGAATAACAGAAATAGAATAATTATTCAATCAAATCCAATACAAGAGTTGTATCTAAAAACATTCCCAATTCATTATATATTTGATGGTCTGTTAAAAATATACCATTACCGAATCGTTTAGCCATTTCTATTCTTATCAAATTGTATAAATCATCCAATGTAATACCAAACCACGAATATAGGTAATAATCATTAATATAATCAACATTGTTTTCTAAAATTTCTTTAACGAGTATTTTTATATACTCGCTTTTATGAGAAATAGTTCTATTATCAATAATATAATTCAACTGATTTCTAGGTTGTCTAATTCTATTACAATTCCCAATAAATTTCTGTAACGCTCTTTTTATAATACTATTATTAATATCATCTGGAAGTTTGCAAATACTTCGAGCTAGAGTAAATGGAAGATAGTGTATAACATTATACAGGAATATATCATCCATTATAATAATATTTACTTTACCACAACAAACAGATTAATCCTAAATTAAGTTTAATTTTGATAATTTAAATATTATTATAATATAATTATGAACATAATATTAGCATTAATCCTTTCAGTACTTGTATCATCAGCCACACCCATTAATACAAATTATATAGTAAGTCTAAAACCCGGTAGTATTGTTACAACAGAAATATTAGATAAAAGTCTAGACTATTTTATAATTGGAGACTATTCTGGAGTTATTGTTAACAGCGAAGAATTAGCTAAAGAATTTGGTCAATTAGATATAGTAGAACACATTGAAATAGATTCAGACTTTTCCGTAAACAACCCACGTGAAATTGAAGTAGTTTATCAATGGGGACTAGATCGTATAGATCAACCAAACCTACCACTGGACAAAAAATATCTACCCCCATTATTTGGATCTGGTATTCATGTATACGTAATTGACACCGGTGTAAGAATCACACACGATGAATTTGAAGGACGCGTAGAAAATGGTTATTCTTATTATGGTAATTTACCAATAGACGGTCATGGTCATGGAACACATGTAATGAGTACGGTACTTGGAAAAACAGTAGGTGTTGCGAAAAATGCAAAAGGTGTCGCAGTAAAAGTATTGAATGATTCCGGTTCAGGAACAACAGCCGGTGTGATTAAGGGCATAGAATGGTCCGTAAATAATGCAATATCTAATAAACGATGTGGCATTATATCAATGTCTCTGGGTGGATCACTTAGCACTAGTTTGAATAATGCAGTAAACGCTGCAGTAAATGCAGGCATAAATGTAGTAGTAGCAGCAGGTAACAGTAACACAGATGCATGTAGGGTATCTCCGTCAAGTGCCGAAAAAGCCATTACAATTGGTTCTACTACATCAACCGACAGTAGATCATATTTTTCAAATACGGGAAACTGTGTAGATATATTTGCACCAGGATCATCTATATTGGGTGCAAGTAATCAAGGCGATAAAAGTTTTGTAACACTTAGCGGTACTAGTATGGCATGCCCACACGTATCTGGAGCTATTGCATTATTGTTCGAAAGTAATTCTTGTAAACAGGAAACAGCATCAAAAGATATTAAATTGTTGGGGATTAAGGATACCATTACAGGAGTCCCATCCACAACACCAAATCTATTCCTACAAATTCAAAATATTACACCTGTCGACGAAAGACCATGCCCCGAAGAATGTCTGGCACAAGTAACTTCACGACCATGTAACAGACATGATAGGTGTTCATGCAATTGGAGGAAACGAAGAACACCTAAATGTGAAATAAATCCAACCAAAGCACCATCACCTAAACCTACGAACAAACCATCACCCGTACCTACAAACAAACCATCACCTGTACCTACCAACACACCTACTAAATCTCCTATACCAACAAACAAACCCACAATGAATTGTGTAGATGAATGTAAATTACAAAAAAAGAATAGATGTAGGTGTTGGTATAATAAATTAATTAGTGGTAACTGTCAGTGTATGTGGGACAAGAAAACTGAAAATAAATGTGTTCCTAAATAATTTAAAAATATATATGGATAATTAATCAATAAAATGGATATCAAAGTCATTAAAGAAGATGAATCCAACCAAAGTGTATTTATATATCAACCAAATTTTTTAACAACCGAAGAACAAGATATGTTGATAAAATGGCTAAATAACATGGATGATTTTAAAACTAATATGAACTACAATGAAACACAAATAATTAGACAACAAAAATGGTACCAAACAGAAAATAAATATTTTTGTCCCGAATGGGTTGAGAGATATGAACGCTGGGAATCACACGACTATGACGAACATATTATTAGTTTACAAACAAAGATACAAAGTTATATAGACGATTTAATATTAAATAAATGTTCGATTGACATAGAGAAATGTTCAATTAACAGCTGTTTAATAAATAAATATAAAGACGGTAAAGATAAAATTAGACCCCATAGAGATACATACAAATCTTTTGGTAAAAAACCCACGATTATTGGGCTATCTCTTGGTTGTAAAAGAGATATTAGATTTAAAAGAGTATTAAATGATAATAATAACAATCTTAATCTTAAAAAAGATAAAGAACTTTCACATTTAAATTTTGAACAAACACTCGAAAGTGGCTCTTTGTTCATAATGGGAGGATGTAGTCAATTAAATTTTACTCACGAAATTCCAGAATCTTCAACAAACGACATAAGATACAGCCTAACATTCAGAGAATTTAAATATGATCTATCCACTTATTCAACTCATTCTTAAATTGTTTAGCCGTTAATATCTCAGTGTCGACATAATCACGAGTTAACGTATTTATAATCTCTGTTTTTAAATTTTGATCAAATTCAGCCTGATTAACACTAGTACCCATTTCCAATTTACCCATTTCCAATTTATCTTTTTTACCATCCAATAATTGTGACCTTATAAACGCTGATTTAGACATCATCTCCTCATTAATAGCATGCGTCGGTCTGATATTTACAACAGGATCAACAATATTAAGAGTATCTATTATTCTATCAAACCTACCCGTAGCACATACATTCATTCCATGAACTTGCATCTCTGTAAGCTCATTAAATAAACTGTCCTTTAAATTATCTAAATTATCCTTGTGCATAGGTTGGTGTATTCTATTCCAAACCAACTGAAGACCCTCAATTTCAGTCATACCAGAATTACTCAAAATATTATAAGAACTACTTATCTTATCCAACGATTTAATTGCATCCTGACGCTTAGAATTATTTGGCTTACTATCTAAATACTTTTTTACCTGATAGGCAGATTCAGCTTCAGAAATATGCAAAGGAGTAGAATTCTTTAATTCTTTTAAACTATGTCTTATCGTACTCAATACCTGAGAATCGTGTGTATTCTGAGTATCGTTGTAATTCTTAGCTCCACGCACAACATCCTCTTCTATATCGTTATTGATAATATCGTTATTTAATTGTATAGCCAAATTTATATTGAACTGATCATCATTTATTAATTCTATAATTTCAGGTTCGTTTATTAATTCAACTTCGTCAACGTTTCTTATAACATTGGTAGGGTCATGATTGGGTGGTAAATTAAGCCACTTTAATGCTCTATTCCTGTTTATATCCTTTATTCCATCATAAGCTTTATCTCTGATTAATTCTTCACCACTATTGTTTAAAATGTCCGTATAGATTTTTAATGCAACATCCAAATCAGGCTTTAATTTATGCATACCCTGATGATATATTTCAGCCAACTGAAGAACATCATCACTTTTTCCTTCGGGACCTTTTATTAATAAATTTAGGTGGTATAAAGCTTTCTGTGCGTTAGGTTCCACGCCCACTATATTATTACCATTAAGATCATACACAGAATCAATACCCTTGTAATATTTTTTAAATAATTTTCGATTGTCTATTATTTCAGGAATCTTTGTCTCCAACACGACCAAATCTTTTAAAAATTCAGTATTCTTAGCATTAAACTTTTTATGAAAATTAAAATTCTTAGTTCTTGTTGATTCAGTAGTGAAAAAATTATAAATACTTGGCATGAAATAAATTATTATACACAATGCAACTATATAAAGTATCATATACACAAACAAACTATATTTTTTTACCTATAATTTTATATGCAAATTTGACATTATCTTCGCTTAGTATAGCATCTTTTAACGTAGTAGAAATATGCACATTATAAGAATACGTTACCGCACTTCTTTTTAGATCAAGTATCTTATAAACATTCATTAGTTTTATAACATCGTTATCACCGTCTATTTTTTCAAGTTTTTCATTACGGACATCATAACAATAGTAAAAATCCATAAATTTGAATACAATCGTTACATGCCCACAAATAGAACGTACGTAATCTAAATTAGTATCTGAATTATTCTTACCAATAATTGAAATTTGTTCTCTTTTAAAGGTAATATTATCTTTTTTGTGTTCAAAAAGTATATAATAATATTTATAGCTTAAATTAAATGATAAAGATATATTGTAATTATTGTTAGAACTAATTATAAAACTCAAACCATATACAGACAAGTCGGGGTAGAATAGTAATTTATGCTTATGTTCTACAGGGTTTTCCTCAATAACCAAGTGCTGTGAAGTCAGAGACGAGTATGTGTCAATATCAACTTTGTTTGAACTAAACAAATTTCCCATTTTAATAAAAAAACAAAAATAATCTTTATATTTATTTTAATATATTTATTAATAACAATGCGTACAACAAAAGACATAGTAGTTTTAGATAGTAGTGGTGAAACTTATAAACATGATAGAACAAAAGCAAACCATAAAGATTATATAGACATGTTACACGAAATTTCTTCAGTACAACTTGACGACAATATTAATGATGAACTAATAAATTATAATAAGGATAAAACTGTAACAATAACCGGAGATGATGTACTAATAATAGTAGATATGCAAAATGATTTTATGGACTATGCGAATGATAATACAAACAAATGGTTTGGTAATGTTGTTATTAATGATGATATTGCCCTTAATAGTGGTGGTGCATTTGGAGTAAAAGAATCTACTAAAATGGATTTACTTAGATTTACACGAGTTATTAAAATGTTTAAGGATGAAAATGCAATGATTATAGCAACCAAAGATTATCACCCAAAACATCATTGTTCTTTCCTACCAAAAAAAGATGGTTATCCTCCTCATTGTGTATGGGGTACGCCTGGCGCAAAGATAGTAAACCCAATATTAGATTTATTAGAACCTTATACAAATACTCATATAGTTTACAAAGGATTCGATGTTGGTACAGATAGTTTTAGCGGCCTGGAATACAAAAATTATAGAAACGAAATATCACCTGTATGTGGTTGTGGTGATAATACCAAAGGTGTATTATGTACAAGTACATGGACAGGTTCATTTAAAATTGAAGGGCTTGATATCATTGACAATCCAAAAGATATGGATAAATATATCAGCGACTGTAAACAAGATGGTACCGAAAATTTTGATGATAAAAAAACAGGTTGTGAAATGAAAAGACTTGATACAATACTAGAAGAAAAAGATAAAGAAAAAAAAGATAAAGAAGAAATAGATAATAAACCACTTAATATATTTATAGTTGGTTTAGCGGGTGATATATGTGTATTAGATACTGCTATTAATGCTGCTTTAGCCGGATATAATGTTTATATTATAGATGACCTAATAAGAATTGCATTTATACCAACAAACATCCCGGGAGGAAAAGGATACGTTAACACCCCAATAGATTTCTTAGATAAAATTAAGGGTAAAGCTATAACCTTAATAGATTCTTCAAAAATTAATGATGTTGGTATTGATGTTGGTATTGGTACTTCTTTCGGTAAACGACGTAAATCACTTAAAAAGTCAAAGTGTAAATCACTTAAAAAGTCAAAGCGTAAGTCACTTAAAAAGTCAAAGCGTAAATCACTTAAAAAGTCAAAGCGTAAATCACTTAAAAAGTCAAAGCGTAAATCACTTAAAAATTAAATATGTAAAACTATTTTAGTGTTTAAACCATATCAAATCAAAAAACCAATCAGCTATTTCTTCAGAATTACTACTTCTTATTTCTACTAATATATCCTTAAAATAATTAGCGGGTGTAGTTTGTTTAATAAGATAAATTAATAATAATTTAGCTTCCGATAAGTTATTATAAACTAATCTACGGAATGCAAAAATAAATAATATATTATCGTTTATGTCATTATTAACTAAATATTTTTCCCCAACTGATTTAAAAGATTCTTCCATTTGATTATATTCTTCTATTATTTTATTATATTCTTCTATTATTTTTTTATATTCTGTTTCATTTTTTGTTTTATTTTTTGTTTTATTTTTTCTTCGTTTCAATCTAGGCAAGCTTCTTTGTAATTTTTCAAATTCATAAATGTATTCAATAATTTTTAAAAAATCATTGTAAATTTCATCTACCTCATTACTTTGTTCATTAGACAACACTATAAAATCATTATTTATTTGTTGATCATTTGTTAACACACTAACCTGTTTTTCAGTTAAAATAGGAAGATCTTTCTTCAAAAGAAAATAACTACCAAACCTCATTAATATTAATTTAAACAAACATTTAAATTTAAATGAATATATAAGTTAATACTAATGAGTCAAAAGTTAACTAACAAAGAATTGGAAATTATTGCCAACAAACGTTCTAGTAGAGGTTTGACCAGAGGTACACAGAAGCGAAGTTCTGTTCGTAGAATTGAAGGGTTTGAGAATATTAAAAATGGTGGTATTATTATTTTAGTTATAGTTATAAGTTTAGTTTTGGGTATTGTTGGTGCTAGATATCCTTTACGGTTGTTAAAAAATAATAAATATAATATGTTATATAATTTTATTATTCATTTCTTTTTAGGGTATATTATATTACCTGTGCGGATCATTCTCCACATCATTTAAAATATTTTATAATACACTTCACCACAATCATCCAATTCTGTTTCCGCTTCACCGTTAACACTACTTATAGTAAATGATTCGTTTGGAACTATGTGGACTATTAAATTAACACCAGCTTTACCTTCTAGACTTTTACGGGAAAGTATTATTATAGAATCAACCTTAATGTCATGATGGATAACTTTATGCTTACCCTTATTAAGTCTTACAATACCATTATCCTGAACTTGAAAATTTTTATAATCATTTAGTACCACGGGTGGTAACGGTTGAAACGTAAAGCTTGGATTTTCAACCATACTCCCACCAATACTAATAAGAACAATAAACATAAGAATCAAAGGCATAATTGTATTTGAAATACCTGGTATCATTTGGTTATCAAAGGGATTCATTAATTAATTTTAATATATAAATTAATATTAAATTTTAAACTACTTATTATAATTCAAAATATTAATTGAATTATAATAAACGACATAAGTCATCATTACTGGGGGCATTTATATTAAATGTACGAATTAATTCATTTTTAATATACGTACATATATATTAATCAAAATGTTATAAAAACATTTCACGAAAGCGCTTTGCTGTGTACCCCCACTTACATTTTATAAAGCATATTTCTTTAAGTATATTTTAATTTATTTCATGTAAGTTATTAATGTAAATTAAAAAGTGTAATAGTCTTTAAATTGATTGAATAAAAACAAACAAATATAAATCTATCACGATATTGAACCAATTCAAGTTATAATTCGTCGTTAAACATTTCGTCGTCAATAATTTTTATTATTCTTGCGCAATTATTCTTTAATATGTTTAAGAACGGAATTCAGGAGGAACAAATTTATCCGTATTGAGGTAATGGTGAATGTGTTTAAGACAATTCGCATCACCCGGATTGTCCTCATAACACAAATCAGTGTAATATTTCCGAATATTAGAATAACCATTATCACAAGGCTTATATTTACCTACTTTGTTTTTGTAATCTTCAAGATCTTTCTTTTCAGCATCACTTGCAACGTCCAAATATTTTTTGTAAATATTTTCTGAAATAGAAAAAGAGAATTGCTCGGGAGCAGTACTTTTGTAAAAATTACCTATGCCCCTATATACATAAGCGTGAGTCAAAAAGGGAAGGTAATTAAAATTGTAATAAGGAGGCCTATTCTTAGTAATACAAGGAATCATCATCTCTGTAACTTCATCCTGATCTAGAACATAGGCTAACTGGAAACTATTGTATACACTAGAATTGTTATTACCATAGTGATAGATATTAGCACCGTCTTCTAAATTTTGTTTGATTTTTTTAATAATTACATTTCTTTTGTCATCATATCCAGCTTTCTTTCTCTGTTCGGCACAAATAGAACTAACATCCGAAAGTTTCCTAATATTCTCAAACAATTTTTCAGACGGATGGTCTACATAACCAGTACCTGGTCCATACAATTTACCATATGCTAGATTTTTACAATTTTTGGCTTGAACCTTATTGATTGAATTTCCCATGTTTATTTTATTAAAATAAATCAAAAAAACGCAAGAATATAACACGAAACTGACCATGTGTTTGTTTTTACGTTTGGACTCTTGTCTCTTTAATTAATTAACTATTAATATCTTTAAGTTTGTAGTTTGCATCCACAACTACAATGAACCTGATTATATTTACGACAATAGCTACAACATTTTAGATTAATCTGAATTCTTTTGATATTTGGTTTACTTACTTTTTCAGGAATATTGGGAATATTATTAATAATAACTACATTATAGACTCTTCTTATTTCTAGTCCGACAAATAAAATGAAAGATTTGGCTATCGAATATTTTAATAAAAAAAATTCTATTATATATGAAATAAAATCCAGAAATAGTGGTTCTTATTATAATGATGATTTTACTATAACTGAAAAACGACAATCTAATAATGATTGTTTTAATGCAAAAATAGGTGTTTATATGAATAAAGATAAATTTTTTAATGATTGTAAGACTGTTTAAAACTATTAATTAAATTATTATTTACTTATAATGAAAAGAACATTGGATGATTCAATAAATGAAAATACTAATAAAAAAAGAAGAAAATATAAATATGAATATACACCCGATATGAAAAATACGTCAGTTCCTTTGCATTATATTTACGACAGGTTGGCGACCGATGAACAGATAGAAGAATTGGAGAAACATTTAGATCTAAGAAAGAATATTTACACCGATATGGGTATTGAAACTTCTATGTTGATAGACAGTTTGTATAGTGATGATAAATCTGAACTAGATAGAATAATATTTGGTATGATTGATGATAATTGTTCTATATGGGAAATAATAGACGAAATTGATTTTTTTTTAGAATCCGTTTAAAGTTATAAGTAACAGTAAAAGTAAATAATGGAAACAACCAACGTTAACAAATTTTCTATGTTAGACGACAATGTCGAAACTACTGACAAAGTCGATATAGTAGATATAGTAATTAATTACCAACCCAAGGTCATAGAAGAATATGAAGACATATATAGTAGGATGAGTAATTCTCGTCATTGTGGATATTGTGAAGAAGAACAAAAAGGTTTTTGCTATTTAGACAGGAGTGCTAGTCGTGACGACATAATTTTCATATGTTATAATTGTGGTAGTTTGATGACCAACAGTCAAGAAAATTTAGATTATTACAATAAACTTATGTCTCTGTTGGGAATAGAAGAAGACAACGAAATAAAAAAATCAATTGCCCTAGAAAACCACTTTCAAAACATATACGCTAGTCCCAAAATAGAGAAAAGTGTGAAGAAATTCATGTTTAACAATGGACGATGGGTTTAATTTTTGAAACGTTTATCATATAAATAACTTAAACTTGGAACGCATTTTTTGCACTGAATGCTATGTTCTTTGTGCACCCAAGCTATTGGATCTAATTTAGAATAATCTTTTTGAAGAACACATTTACATTTATTACAAAACATTATTGTTACTGAATATCCTACAATAATGTTTAATAATTCTTTTGGTAACCTAATATTATGAATAGCTACGATTATTTCCATCGGGTCTATCATTGTCTAAGCAAATAAATTAATTTGGCTACTTAAGCCATTTACGAATACTGTTATCACTAACTCCAAACATTTTACCAATATGAACATAACTAAATGTTTCCAATAATTTTATAAGTTCTTCCTTACTCGGTCGGTCTTTTACCTTCCTACAATCAATTCTATAACAACTTACACAACGATAACCGTCGAAAGATTTTGATTCGTGAGTAGTTGTATTAATTTTGCAAATGTCACAGAGGTATTGTTTTTGTGTTTGTTTAGTGATTGGTTCCCTAAAAAAATAATTAGGAATTGTTATAACGTCGTCAAAATTTACCTTTTCTCTTTTAACACTTATTTTATAACATTCTTTACACCTGTAACCATTACCCGTCTTACTTTTATGTAAAGTTGTATTAATTTTACAAATGTCACAGAGATACTCTTTGTATTTGTATTTTTGCACCGGTTCTTTGAAAAAATATTTTGGTATTGTTATAACGTCGTCAAAATTGATCTCCCTTTTTAATGGTCTTTTTTTAGAACACCAAGTATCCGTCTGACTATGGCAATTAGGACAAAGGATTCTTAAATTTTCCAAACGATTGTCACAATTATTACCGCTTATATGATCTAATTGAAGAGTTAAAGGTTTACCGTTATATTCTGGACCTATACCACACCAAACACATTTGTCAACCCACCCCAACTCTTCGATTAAACGCTTTTTGAGTCTATTCGATTTATAATATTTATTTTCTACTAATATATTACTTAATTCAAATCCATTATAACTACATTCTGGTCTAACCATTCCTGCAGACCAACTTTTACCGAGGAAGTGGTTACTATTCAATCCTAATTTTAAAATACGTTGTTCTAGTTTATATATAATTTTCCCATTACTATATTTCCATCCACATCTTTTCGATAAATCATTATACGATCTAGATATTTCAACCAACTCGGTAAATCGTTGTTTATTTATGTTTCGTTCCATTTTAAATAATAAGTAATATTATTCTTTAAACTGATTCGTAATTACGAAAAATTTCAATATATACCGAGCGGGATTTGAACCCGCGTGAATTGCTTCAGTTGATCTCTAATTTGTCTTCGTAAAGTACAAATCTTAAGTCACGTTTAACCCCTAAATTTTCAAATAGGGACAGACTGTATCTTGCGCTATCATCAAGTTAGTTAAACTTTCAAGCGTGTATCCGTTCAGTCGTTACCGCGGAACCGTATTTTATTAACTAAAAAACTTAGGTTCTCACATCGGGATTGTCCAATCCTTAATAATAATATGGGAAGTGGTGTTACCACTGTTCGTTAAAGTTGCTTTGCAACTCAGCTCCGAGGGAGCTTCCAAAATTTCTTAAGGTAACTATTAACAATAATGCTAAACATTATTGGCGATATAAATCGCTAAGGCTCTAAGGAGTTTCCCCGAACAAGATACATTTAGCTGTGTCATTGCCTACACAACCTGGGCCACATTGACCCCCATAGACCACTCGGGCATCGGTATATATTGAAACTTTATCGTTAAACTTTATCTATTTTCTCCTACTTGGAGTCGAACCATAGGTTCTATGAACAGTTTTGTATCATACTCAGGATATATACCCACGGAGGGGCTTGAACCCTCGACCATTCGATAATTTCGAAAAATTAAAAGTCGAACGCTCTACCGACTGAGCTACGTGGGTTACACTGTCCGGGAATCGAACCCGAGACATTCGCTTGGAAAACGAATATTTTACCACTAAACTAACAGTGTAACATTTCTCAATAGCCGGACTTGAACCAGCGACAAATGGATTTACAGTCCACTGCTCTACCAACTGAGCTATATCAAGAAAGCTTCCTAGGTGAATTGAACACCCGACCTATAGCTTACAAAACCATCGCTCTACCACTGAGCTAAGAAAGCTAATTGTACTGTGGGGGGATTGAACCCCTACAACCGTAAAACAGTTGAGTATACCATTACACCAACTCGTACAAAACCTATTTTTTACCCCCGAAGGGACTTGAACCCTCGACTTTCTGATTAGAAGTCAGACACGCTATCCACTGCGTCACGAGGGCAATTGGGAGGCTAACCCAAAGAACAGTTATTATAACTATCCTTTGGACCAACCTATTGTTAAAGTATTATAAGTGTGTCTTTACTTCTATCGGGAGTTGAACCCGACCGAACACGTCATAAGCGTATTATGCTAACCGATACATCATAGAAGCTCTAAGACACTTTTATAATACTTTTAGTGAATTATTATAATAATATTCACGAGGCGTACTAAACCTATCTTTCCTTACTGGGATTGAACCAGTGACCTTCCGATTAACAGTCGGATGCTCTAACCAACTGAGCTAAAGGAAACATTTAATTTTTATTATTTCTTAGAAAAGGTTACAGGAGACTTTATATTACATTGCTGTTCATCTCCTTTCATATTATTTACTATACTCAATTCTTTAAACCAATTTAATTATTATATATACAATAAACATTATTAAAACAATGAATGAACGATATTAATTAATTATTAATTCGTGTTGGTGATCCAAAATTAGATTTTTTATAAATTATACTAGGATTGTTTTTAACCATATGGGGAATACCGTTATTTCTAACAACTTTATCAGTTTCAGAATTTACTCCATTAAATTTTGGGATCTCACACGATAATAACATTTGTCCATTATGTTTAGCTATAGCAGATTTAAGAGATTCCGGAACACCACCCTGAATCTCAACATTCTTACCATCCTCGTAAAATCCATATTCATTAAACTCCTGTATATTTAATGTATTACCATAATTCCAATTAAGCAGTGAAGAATTAGGAAGGTTTGGACTATTTGTATCTATTACCAACTGATTACCACTTCTACCCAAATTATACCCCTTCATAGCATTTGGAAGATTAGGGTTGGTTGTATCCCATTCTCCCTTATTAACGAAATCCATTTTAGCAAGAACATAACCCTTATCTTCAGGACTAATTACAACAGCCTCGACCAAAGTTGATGTTGACCTCAGTGGATTGTAAAGATTAAACACCAATTTAAATACACTTCCCTTATTGTTATCTGTAGTAAATGCATATAACTCAGAATCAATATGATGAAACTGCTCATTACCCCAACTACCATTCTTCTTCATTTCAGGTATTTTATTAACATTAACCGCTATTTTTTCCATTAACCATTTCATAATTCGTTCCTTAGTATCAATATCATCAAATATATTTCCATCAGCACAAAACATCTTAGGAACCAATTTTGAATCCAAAATCTTAGAAACTGTATTCCCCGGTACAACTATATGACTAAATAAATTAGTCAACCAACCATTATACGTAGTAGGCTTAACCAACGGCCTCATAGCATAATAATCTATGGCATCAGACTCCTTACACCATCCTTTATACTTACTTCCAGAATAACAAGGCCACGAACAAGTTGTTCCATCACTATCTTTTTTTTTATGACCAGTATTATCCATAGGACGAATAATAGATGGCTGATAACCCAACCTTGGAACATTATTATTTTGGATTATTTTTTGATTAAATTCAACAGAATTATCGAAAAATTCTATATTACCATTAAAACAATCCTTATAATTTGGAGAAAAATAACAAATAGCCAAAATTGCCGTAATGAGAGCTATACATATTCCTTCTTGGGATTCCATTTAATAATTGGGAAACATATTATTTTCCAAAGATTAACACAATAATTGTGTGCGTCTTTATAACAAATAAAGAATCTAGAATAATAATTAACTTATGGCAGAACAAGAACAAAAACAAGAACCAGTATATTTATTTATAAGTCAATCATGCCAACACTGCATTGATCTAATAAAACAAATTCAACAGAAAGATATATTAGCTAAACTAGTACAAGTAGTAGCAGTAGAAAATGCACCCAAACTACCACCTGGTATAACAAAAGTTCCATCCATACTAGTAAATGGACAAATAAAAACAGGTAATGATTGCTTCACATTCGTAGAAAATTACGGAGAACTCGACGCAAGCCCAACATATACAAATAGCTCCGGATTCGAATCAGAAGGATTCTCATACCTAGGGTCAGACAGCGGAGGAGATGGAGGTACAGATAGTTTTAGTTTCCTAGGAGCTTCAAATGGTATGGAGGGTGCAGATATGTCTCAGGCAGATGCTGCATATAAACAAGAACAAGGACAAAAACAAAAGGGTAACGGAGCAGAAAGTATGGATAATATAACAGCACAAAGAAACCAAGATATGAATCAAATGCAGGGTGGGCGGAGATAAACAAATTAATTGGAAAATTTTTAAATAATATTAAGAAATTTTTATTTATATTTAATTTTCACGACGATAATAAAATCGACGATAATAAAATATAATTATAAATTTAAATAGCTTATTCCATATCACTCAACAAAGATGAAGCTGTTACTTCATTGGGTGGATTTTTACTAAGTGTTTGCAATGCTTTATTTTTTTGACTTTTATGTTCTTTGTTCATATTATTAAGTTCCTCATTATCATATACCTGATCGTTGATTTCATCAGGACTAATATCAGCCCTCAACCACCTGTAACACTCTACAACATAATTGTCAAATGTATTATCGACGTCAGTTAACATTACAGCTTTAGCCCTAGCTTCATCCTCAGTCTCGTAAAAACCCTTAACCTTCAACGCCCTACCCAAAATATCCGTACCAACAATACTAATTACAGCCCAATTCTGATCATCAATTCTACACTGATCCAATTTTTCTTTACCATTGAATTCCTCAATATTATCTTTAATAGATGAAACATCAGTTTTAGATATAGTAACAATTTCATTAACTTCTTCAACTTTATTAACTTCATTAATTTCTTCAACTTTATTAACTTCTTCAACTTTATTAACTTCTTCAACTTTATTAATTTCATTATCCTTTATTTTATTGGGTTCCGAATTAAGATCGGGATTTGTAGTCATTAGTCTTTTACGGGTTTCAAATAATTCTTTATCAACCTGAAGCTTCAATTTATGATCACAAATAATCTTATTCAAATACAGTTCGTGTTTATCATTATCTTCCATGAATTCCGGGTTGGGTGGGATTGCAATCCACGTATACATTTCAAATGTATAAATATCGTACTTTTTGGTAATTTTTTCAATATCTGTTAATTTTTTTCTTGTTTCGTCTACTGTATCACAACAACCACGAATATTAAACAATAGTGTTTCGTGCTTAGCTTTAAGAGAATCATAGGGACCCAAAAAACTAATCAAACTTATTTCCTGACCGTGTTCTCTAAGATCTTGGTCATCTTTCTCCAAGTTTAAAAACAAATCAAATCCCTTGGTATCGATCAATTCAGCTTTAGCCCTCGCGATACATTCTTTCTTAACATCTACGGAAAGTTCATCATCGGGTCCAAAATATTCACCATTACCAACGTTAAGATTCTTTTGTTCATTCATTATGATACTTCATATTATATCTTTTTAAATTTTTAAACCCATTTAATATAAACCAGGTAAAAAATATGCACACTTTGATTCGGGGTCCGGAAGTTTTAAAATCCCCGACCGACCAGGTAATAGGACGTCACATGGTTGATCACCAACTGTAAGCAAAAGGTTATTTTGGTTACATATTTTACGTCTCAATCTAATTTTAAATTCTGGATCTTCGTCTCCTTCATTCATAAAAACACGATCATAGGGTATCATAAACATATCTAAATTTGTAATTGTTGCTAATTTGGATGTTTTCGGTCTAGCTGTTAAAATAATAATTTTTATACCCAATTTTCTTGCTTCCTTTGCTATTTTTACAATTTGCGGGTTGGGTGGTAAAATAAATACTGGTTGTCCACTATGATCACCAAGTTCCATTTCCCTTACACCCAATTTTTCTTCCGGATCTCCGAAAACTAACGTTTCATCCACATCAAATAAAATACATGGATTGATAATTTTCTTTGTTGTCATGATTTTTTTTAAATAATCGATCGATATATCTGCTGCCCAATTTAAATCTTTAACATATTCTCCTTGTGCTGGCCATTTTGACCAATAATTTAAAGATGAACTTGACATTAATTACCACATTTATAAAAAAAATAAAATATAACCGAAAATAACCGAATTTTTAGGTCTTTTTAGCGAAAAAACTACCCATATTACTTTGTTTACTTGTTATTTTGGGTTTAGTCGGCTTTTTAACATTCGTTATGGGTTTACTCGACTTTGTAACCTCAAAAAAATTATCTATAGTTTTAACATACCCTTCATTCTTATTAATACATTTTTGTCTCTCTTCTGCATACAATACACTAGTATCGTCAATCAAAAGTTCAAATAATGTTTCAAGTGGACTGATTAGTTGTTTTTCCAAATAATATAATGGATCAAGTTTATTATCACCCATATAAGATGGGTGTGCTACTCTCTCCCACTGCAAAGCTTTCTTATCCTTGGTTTTTATATATATAAATGGCACACGGTCTGGTGGTTTGGGATGACCCATAGGATCCAATTTAATTAAATTCTGTGCCAATCTAACATGGGGATAAGATACTTCAGCCGTACTCCAGTCAACTTCAACACCATCTTTTTTATAATACTTATTCAAACTTTTAGAAACAACTAGTTTTTCTATAGGAACCTTATTATGCAACAGATTATTAACACCATTAATAGCAATTTCTTTAGCCGATTCAATATCTTGGTCATACATTAATTTATTCAAAATGTCTGTACTAACATCCTTAACATATTGACAATTATCTCTTCTAACAACCTGAATTCCTTTATATTCTACATGATTATGCTTAGTTGGATTTGTCCATTCAAGATACGCATATCTTTTCTTAGCAAATAGAAAAAATGGAGACATAACTTTTTCAAATTCTAATTCAATAGGTGGCTTAAATGTTTCCGTAATAGCTTTACTACATTCCTCAGCAAGACGAAAATGTTCTTTCATATAAGAATGAGTATCGTCATCAGGAAACTCTTTTTTATCAACATCGAATTTTATGTAACAAGAATCTGTATTTTTTAAAATAATTCCATCACCTGTACTAAACGTACCGTCATTAGTTTCCAGGTCATAAACCCAATCATCAACCAACCCCAAATCTTCGATAATTAATACAGTAGCCATTACACTTTTAAATTACACTTTTTAATAATACTTTTTAATAATACTTTTTAATAATAATTAATAATTCTATTTCTTAAATTATTCTGTTACTGTAATAGTAAAATATAAAACAGTACTCCAAAAAAGTAGTACTTGTATGCATGTTAATAATCTACCAATAGAAGTCTGTGGCGAATAATCACCAAATCCTATAGTAAACATTGTTATACAACTGTAATATACAGAATCCCCAAAATTATTAAAATTATTTCCTTCCTGATAAAAATCTGTTTCTGAATTATGTAATAACATATACAAAACAGAAAAAATCATCATTAACATTGAAACAAAAATAATTAAAATAAAATAACTATATCTTTTTTGTCTTATAGAAAATTTACGACTTTTTTCATTCAATTTATTGATAATTGATTTTATGTTTGTCTTGGTGTGAACCATTACAATTAATTAATATATTAAAATTAAAAATATTTAGTATTGGTAATAAATGTATTTTGAAACATTAGCTACACAACACATAGTCAACAATAAGAAAGAAAATTTTACATCACCCGAAACTTGGGATACAGAAACAATATTAATTTTGATTGTTTATATAATGTGGATAGGATTCTGGGTAGCAACAATCGTTAACGCCATTAAATTATCCAAAAAGGGTGGTAAAAATAGTGCAGCAGCTCTAGTAATATCTGTATTGTCGTGGCCATTTTATTGGGTATTTAAGATTAATGACTGTTTTGGAAAGAATTAATTGAAAGGAATAGGACTTAAAACACCAGGTATTTTAGAATTATTGTATATTTTTCCTATATTTAATGGATTTACATCATCCCAATGAAATAGTGTTATTATCTTATTATTTATTGGTGAGATACTTACATCTACTGCAGGTATTAACCAACCCATACCAGAATGAATGGAGTAATCGACGACGGCTGTATTTAAAGCTGATTTGTGAAATTCTCTTGATATAACTTCCTTTTCGTTGTTTGGGACCCATATATCAATATCTTCAAATTTAACTTTCTTAATTGGATATATCCAATCCTTATCCCAAACCATCTTAGGGTTGAATAAATCACATTTTCCATTATCGTTAGTTAACAAATCATTTTTTCTCATACAGACAGACACTTTATCATCTGTTTCTACTGAAAACAATATATCAATAAATGGAGGAACTATGTTTTTAGAATTTATAGAAACAATTCGAAAAATAGGCATAGTCAATTGATTATACGTAATAGTATAACCAAGATTATTCAAATCTTTCATAAAGGAGACACTCTTTAAAATATCCTTATTTTTAATATTCGTACAAAAATCCATATCATCATCCCATGGTATAAATCCATCATGTCTATAAGAACCAAGAACAGTACCAGAAATACCCCATATCTCAATACCATATTTAGTAGTAACTTTTTCCAATGCTATATACATATCCTTTAATTTTCTTGCAAATTTATTAGATATAACTAATATGTTTTTATCCACAGTCCCTTGTAAGTTTTTTATATCATGACCAACACCATCAAGTGTATATTTATTATTTAAAAATCCAGAATAAATATTCAATGTATAAAAACAACATTTAATAATTAATAGTAGGAATAAAAACACCAACACGGATAACAAAACAATATTCATTAATAATAACCAACATTTAAAATTAAAAATATTGTTTTGTTATCAATGAGCAGACAATCATTAAGATTAAGTAATATTATAAAAGATAACTATGAGATTGATAAGTATAAATTTTTCCTACATAAAAAAGGTATTAACGAAAGCATAAATGTTTACAGTATGAAATTATAATTAACGATACTTACTTACTTTCCTAGCAATTTTCTTAGACTGTTTAGAATACTGTTTACCCTTTTTAATATCCTTCCGCTTTCTCTCGGATGTTTTGGTATATTCTGAATTGGTCAATGCATTCCTCGCCTTTCTAGGTAAATACCTTTCACCAGATGCCTTTTTTCCGACTACACTTGGGCGACCACTCTTAGTACCCCAATCCTCCCTAGTCCATTTTGATAGTTTGTTTGATTTAGACCGATGACCTGTATAACCACCACCCTTCTTTTTGTATAATTTAACGGCCAATTGAGCTTTCCTTGCACTCCATTGACCCTTTTTACCACCACTAGAACCTCTCTTAACTTCTTGTACTGTCTTGGTCCAAAGCTTAGAATTTGTCCTTTGACTCTTTTTCTTTTTAAAAGATTTACCAAATTTGTTTCGGAAGAATCCTATAATTTTATCCATCTGTACAGTACATTTATTTAATTTATAGAATAGTCTTAATTTAAATAATAATAATAAGATGAATGAATTATTGGAAAAATTCTGGATTCCTTAATTTGACACACTTTAACGCCTTAATTTGATCAAAGATCGGATCAAAGATCGGATCAAAGATCGTAACGAATACCTTTATATATGGGCATACGTGGAATACCAGTCTTTGGAATAATCTCCATACACTGATAAGTCACAATATCTCCTATCTTAGGAACAGGTCCCCATAATTCATTAGGTTGTGTTAACACACAAATCCTACTATTTACACCAAATTCATTTTCTTTGAAGACGTAACATTTTCTTTGTAAATCTACAAATCCTCCACCAATATTAAATTCAGAACCATTTTGTAATTTACATCTTAGTTTTCCCAACATTCCAACATACTTACCCTTTCCTTCCAAATAACCAATAACAATAGATTCTCCCTCATTTTCTTTTTTATATTTTAGAATAGTCTTAACCCTTTTGGGTTCGTATAAATTATCCGACCGAATAATCATTACACCCTCCCTTCCCTTATCCACAACGTCATTGAACTTATCGTGAATTTTCTTCATATTTTCTGGTTTCTCTATGTTCCTAATTAGAGTACATTTTACATGACTAATATATTTACTATTAGATTGAATAACAAACTCCTTAATATTTTCAAAACGATCATGAAATGTTAAATTGGCCAACGGAATATCAAAAATCATAAATACTATTTCTTCCCACCTGGGATCATCTGTTTTCCTAATAGTCACCCCACTGAAATAACTAAATGGTTTACCTGGTACTATAATTTCTCCCTCTAGTGGATATTCAGGAAGTAATTTTATAAACCAATCGGGTACAAAACTAAATTCTCTTTTACTACGAGTAAGTAATTTAGATCCATCCCAAATGGCACGAATTCCGTCATGTTTTTCCGATAAATACCAATCACCAGTTAGTACTTTGGCATCTACATTCTTAATATTGTGACTTAACATTACAAAGCATTTTGAATTGGGATCCATATTTTATTAAGTATTAATCATAATAATATTTTTAACTTTAAATTATATTAGTTTCGTTTTCCGATAGTAATTAATTACCTAAAGTTATATTAATGTCCAATCAATTAAATGTTAGTGTGCTTGTAGCAGCCAGGGATGAATACTCTGGTCAATTAAAAAGACACCTACAACCATTTATATACGAAGGATTTCTAAGCATATACGAAGAAGCCGTAGAAGAAGATAAATATAATCCACTAAAACAATTTCAGATATTTTTAAAACAAGTACCCAATTGGAACCAAACAATTTTAGACATGGAAACTACTCGTATTAAAAATAAATGCCCCTACCTCATGGATATGGTAACAGCCATATTTGTAAGTCATGTGAAAATTTTAGCATCCGTAAGACTAGGAGGTAAACACAGTAACATTAAAATTAAAATACCTACACCAGAAATTTTTATTCATAGCGTTTATGTAGCTGGTGCTGAATGTTTCTATTACAACCCAGAACTATTCGATGATTCTAATAACAGAAACAATATGGAAAGAATTAGAGGAATAATTGGGTCTAACATAGATAACACGATTAGTGAAATGATACCAATACAATCTATACTACAAGAATATCTATGCAATACATTTACAGATCATGTAAAACCGGAACCCAAACAAGAAGATCCTATTGACGAATTTGATAATACAGGTGATATATTGAGTGGTAATGATATTATGGATGGTATTGACGACCCAAACAAAAATGATAATTATGAATCATCCGACAACACATCAGACCTAAGTGGATTATTCACAACACCTAAAGAAAATACAGAAGACGATGTTATATTCCCAATAGGAGACACAACATCGTTTGATAATAAAATTAAAGACGATTACAAAGACGATTACAAAGACGATTACAAAGACGAAAGTAAGGAAATTATATGTTCAGATGGTTTCGATTTTCTAGGGCTAGACGGTAGCGATAGTGATAACGATAGTCACCATGATAGTAGTAACAATGACACCGACATTAAAAATATTCAGGATTTTAACGATGATATACCGATAGATCAAGATAATGGTGGGTTTAATGAACCAAGTGCTATGGAAAGTGATTTTAATTTCTTTGATAACAATGATGTTTTATAATGGTGTTTTATATATCGTGTTTAATCAAAAAATAATTTATATGCTACTAGTTATAAATGGGATCAAACGACGGACTAAAACCTAGTTGTTGGGGTCCTACAGCATGGCATTTTTTACATTCTGTTGCAATGGGTTATCCAGAAAATGTCACTAATAGCCCAGAAGATAAAACTATTTCAAACAATTATAGAATATTTTTTGAATCATTAGAATTTGTATTGCCGTGTGAATGGTGTAAGCTTCATTATAAAAAAAATCTGACAATATTGCCGATAAACGATTATCTAGATGGAAGACGCAACCTATCATTGTGGGTTTATAAATTTCATAATCTAGTTAACGACGAAACAAACGTTCCAGAAAATAACAGACCGAGTTTTGAAGATGTTTATGAATTATATGATAAATACAGAGTTCCGTGTGATCAAGATGCAAAAACATGTGGAGGTTCTAGAGATGATTTGTGTCATATGGTTATAAAAGATGCTAACGCTAAATTTTTTACAGACACAAATGTATTCTCTTCTTATTGGCCTTTAATTTTATTAATTACTATTATGTTAATGATTATTAGTGTAGTATGTTTGAATGGGAAAAAAAAGAAATAATTAATTATTAATAATTAATATGTATATACTAATTAGAATACATGGGAGCCGGTGCTAGTAATACGTCAAGATCATCATTAGATGTTTACCAGGAATCCATTACCAAAATTGGTCAACAATTAAGGGCCAAAGCGAGTAATGAGTCACAACAAAAATTTAATATGACACAAACTATAAACATTGAAATTGGTGCAACAAATTTGTGCGACCTGAATTTATTACAACAAAAAGCATGTGAAGAAACCTGTATATACGAAGACAGATTTCCAACTTATCAGTGTAATTTCTCTACACCAAATAAAAGGTTAAGCAGTGAAACAACCGTAGAAAATTGCAATAGTATGTATGGAACATTGGAAGAAGCACTAACATATGATGGAATTTGTGAAGGTATCACCGAAATGGAAGATTTCGAAAGAGAAGATATATGCTATCGTCGCGCACAAAGGTTAGTATGTCCTATAAACCCACTTATAGAAAATATTGGTCAAAATGGATACATAGATAATATGTGTGATGATAAATGTAATAAAATAACCTACATAAAAACAAAAGATTTGGGTAACGGAAGAACAGGTTATGATATTAGAAATGGCGATAGTCCTATATACAGACAACCACCCGGAGTAGATTGGATAGAAGTTAATCCTAGTAAGAATGATTATAATTGTAATATGACCGACACTGGAGGGTCTGGTAGAATAGGTGGTAGAAGTGTAGAAACATGTAAAACAAATTGTTCTATAAATCATAAATGTGATGTACCTGGGGAAAGACTCGTACGAGGAGTTATGAATTGTAGTGGTGCTGGTGGTGGTTTTTGTACATCCAATACAGCGGAAGTTTCCATGAGCTCGGAACAAATTGCATCTACAAATATTAAATCAGAAATGGTTACAGATATTACAAACGATTTCCAGTCAGAGGTTACGAAAACAATATCACAAACAAATTCAGGACTAAATTTCGCACAATTTAATACTTCGGACGAAATGACAAAGATTACACAGGCTATTAAAAATATTGTTACTAATAGTATTAAAGCCGAAGCAACTAATGACAATGTTCAGAATTCAGGACTAGAACAAACTATTACTCTTGTTAATTATGGTATTATTAATGGATCTGCGAGTGGTTGTAAAGGTGGTGGTGATGGTCCAAACTTTAAACCTTGTTTAAAATATGAAAATACGCAAGATAAAAAAGATTGTCAACAAAAAATTTCAGATGAATATTATGGTGGAATAAACGAGACTTGCACCCTTATAGGTAATTCGGCATGTGGTTGTGATATCACCAATAGCACCGTTCAGGACATTAATAATAAACAAGAAGCCAAATCTATTATTGACTCTATATTTAATTCAACTGTTCTGAATAAAGTTATTTCAGATTATACACTAGAAGTTACCCAACTGAATAAGGGTTTATCTTTCGATTTTATTTATATATTTATAGCATTAATTATTGGTGGTGCTTGGATTTTTGGTAAACTAATTGGGTCAAGTTCGAGGATACTTGGTGTATTGCTAAATCCATTTTTCCTAGTTATAGTAGGTATAGTAGCTAGCGTAATATACTATGTAACAAAAAGCGATGGAGAAGAACCACCACCATCAACCAATAATGATATTAATGAAAATACCGAAACAGAAACAAATACTGAAACAGAAACGAATACGGGTACGAACACAGCTACAGACACGAATACAAATACAAACACAAATATAAAGAATTAAATATATTTATAGAATCAAAAGACATTATTATAATATAATGACATTATTATAATATAATGACGAAAGATTATGCATACAGGGGGACGTGGAAACACAAATTTTCCAGAGCATATAACAAAGCCAAAAGAGGCGATATGACCAAGGAGGTAATGATGGAAACTAAGGGAAGGTTTCCAAAGAAGAACGAATGGTGGGGACCAAATACAGAAGAGGAATGGACCACCGAATGGATTAAAAATAATCCCAAATATTAATGACAGAACAGTCAATCTAAGCTACGAAGCCTCCGGCGAGTACCCAGCGAAGCTACGAAGCCTCCGGCGAGTACCCAGCGAAGCTACGAAGCCTCCGGCGAGTACTTAAATTTATCTATATTTTTAATGAATGCATTGTTTTTTAGTTTCCATTCTTCGATGTTTTTTAGTTTACAATATTCCTTATTCTTCTTAAATAACCAATATCTAGTTATACACAAAGCATCAGAAATATCATGTTTCCTAACCAATTTAGAAAAAGAACTAAACTTAGATAACAAATGTTGTGTCATCTTAATAACCCTTACCTTTCTAGCCTCATAATCCAAATCACCAATTCTATAATAAGCATGCATAGAATTGGGAGAAACCAAAATTGATTTAAATCTATACTTAAACATTATTAATTCTTGAATAGCAACAAGACCAACAGGTGGTTGACGTTCAATAATTATGTAATCAGCTTTATCGAAATATTCAGAGTAATTTTTAAAGAAATGTGTCATGTAGTCTGCTATGCATTTATCGTGATACAAGGGACATGTTGGTGTTAAACAATTAAAATTGGTTATATCTACCAATTCACAAAATTCTACATTTTTTAGCTCATAAGAATCTGATACATCACATCCAACCAAACCCATGTGGTATAAGCCAATATCTATACCTAATGTATAAACCATTATACTATTATTAATCAAAGTTTTTTAAATACATTTCATTTATTTTAGTGTAAATAAATTAAAGATATATAACATACAATTTAATAATGAATCTTACAAATATAGAAAATTCAGATAAATTAAAAAAATATGATGCTGTTATATTTAAAATATCAAATTCTTTGAAATTGACCAATATAAACAATTTTATGTTCTCAAAAAAATTAGTAAAATTAGATATTAACACAACCAGATTAAATTCATTACCAAATAAACTTTTAGAATCACTAACTAGTCTAGAATCTTTGATCTTATATAATAATTATTTTGAATCCTTTGATTACTCCATTCCCATCAAACTAACATACATTAATTTAAGCCATAATATGCTGACATCATTAAACATAAAGGATACAAAAAAATTGGAAAGAGTAAATCTTAAATGTAATAAATTAACAACAGTCCCAAATTGTATGAAAAACAAAGATATAATAGTGGATTATAATTACAATAATTTTAACATTCCAAATATACAACTATTCGTTAACAGAAATGTTAAAAAATTATCAGATCCAGATGGAATATTTGTAAATAATACAACAACACAATTGGATGATTATACAACACAATTGGATGATTATACAACACAATTGGATGATTATACAACACAATTAGTGGATGATTTGAATGATGCATACAAAACTCAAATAAAATTGGATAATAACGTACATAAAACAGTAATTCAGAATACAGTTTATGAATCAATAAAAAAATTACGGAAAATTAAGCATGAAATAAATCCAATTGAATGTGATAGTATAAAAGAAATTATTAGATATTATAAGAATAATAGATGTTGGTTAGTAAATATTATTAATTATTTATTTGGTTGTAGTTTATTAAAGGAATTAAATTATTTTAGAAATTCTGATTATACTTATTGTTTATATGAGACAGACATTAACTCCAACGATACTATTAGTTTTACAGAATTGATAGACCTGATTTGGATATTTATTAAATCAATGCCCGAAATTGATAAACCAAATTTGATGGAAAGTTTGAAATTTCAAATATTAGATGGAATAGGATTTTGTCAAGTTGGTAAAATAACAAGACTTGTGAATTCGTTGATTAGCTTTTCGGATATAATCGTGTATAAAGAATCAAATAATGATAAAATATCCAAAGAAGCAATTAGGATTAAATCCAAAAATAAATCATGTTATTCAGAAGGGTCTAAAATGTATATTACATCGTGTATTACGGAATTGAAACTATATTTGGATTCATTAGATATTCCAAACGAAGAACAAATATATTGGCTAGATTCGTTTTAATCATACCAATCTTTATAAAGATTAAGATAATAGAGAAAATTATTTATCCATTTTTCCAAAGTTCGTGGGAGAACTAGAATTGAACCCCGTGCATAACATAGAATCTGGCGTAGTTTCCAAGCCGTATCGTTCCCATATAGATCCACTCTTACATACACCATCTTTACCATACAACCATTGAGCAAATTCATTTTGTTTACTTGGAACACTACCAACGGGTTGGGAAATATATTGACGCTGAGAATTATTACGTTCGAATAATTTCCCACTTGGGTCTTGGAATAAACTATTTGTAAAAGTATCACTAACTTGTTTCTTTACGTTTCTGGTACTAGGTGTTTTGTAAATAACATTATCATAACTATTTTCCTCTAATGTTTGAGGCTTGTCGTAATCTGTTACTTCTACATTCATAAATGGATTATTGACTGTAGGTGATCTAACCACAGCTCTTCGTTGGGTATCTATTACATTTCGGGGGTTTTGACTACCGTTAAAAAAATCAGTATTAGGGGCATATTTCATATAATAAATTACGGCAATTCCAGCGATACCAAGAATACCAATATATAATGGTGTGTAACTTTTAGTTATAAGAGAAGAAACAACAGAAATATAAATAAATAGGACAGTCAACCTATTCATATTACCTTCAGTTGATACATTAGCACATGGCCAAAATTTTAATAAATTAAGGTCGTTTGGATTGGACACCCAAAAACTCTCAACATGATTGTTGTTAATATTATTACCCATTATTAACTACAATCATATTTTTTTTCAATTTAAATCGATAATCAATTAATAAAATAGAACATTACTTGAAAAATAGAACAAAGCTGATTGGAGATTTTAGTAATATGTGTAGTGAATTAGTACTTAAATATTTATTTAATCGTAGAATAAATTCTCTGGAATTTTTAATAGATTTTACACCTCCTATCAAACTCATCTTTATTCTTTCTTAGTTTAATTATTTAAACTAAGAAAGAATATAGTAATAAACTATACTACTATCATCTATTAAACTAAATAATTTTTCTTTTTTTTGGGGTATTTCTTTTAACTTATAACTATCAAATTTTAATATACAATTATTAAATATCTTTATATTTAGTAATGAATCCTCAAACTAAAAAAGAATTTATTGAAAATAATATTAATATTTTTAATTTTTATTACTTGCAATAATTAAAACCTCCCTCAATTTATCTTGTTGATTAATTCCGTTCATTCCTAGTACATATACGCTTTGCATATATCCCCATATAGCTTCCTTAATTTGAGTGCTCGACGATTCCCAAATATTAACAAGTCCTGTTTTTTCTGAAAATGATTCTGCGAATTCTACGTATTCATTTTTCTGAAAAAACGAATCATCTTTGGTCATGATTGGTACTCCCAAGTCTATCAATGATGGCATAACATACTCTAGCGGCCCCTTAGAATTAAAACTTTTTGATGTCTTAAAATGTATATACCAAAGTTTAAGGGTTGTTTCATTGGGGAATGTAGAAATCATTTTTTTAATAAATTCATCTACTAGATCATTGAATTTATTTACAACCGCTGAATTATTAACGGAACTATTCATTTTAGTTATTCTTATTAAATAATGTAAATCAATGTTTAAATTAATTACTGTAGTTTGAATAATAAAAAATAAAAACTATTGTATAGTAAATAAGAATGAATTCACCAACATTAATTATGGGATCATTTGGACTTATGATTAAGAGTGACGATCAAAACATAGATTTAAATAAATTTACCAAATCTTTTGATGTGGATGTAGAGGTTAATCCGGGTGGTACTTATTTACAACAGGAACATGATGGTATTAGTGTAGCTGTTTCTAAATCTTACATAAAAATGTGTAGACCAAATAAGAATCAAGATATACGTAGACCCGAAGGATTTGTAAAAATACAATATTCAAAAAAAACAAAAAAACAAAAAAATACAGCCTTGGCGGGATTTAGTGGAAGGCAGACCATTTCCAGACCTTCTGTAGGTCCAATACCACAGGGTGTTTGGTGTTCGATTTGTAAAAATTATGGTCCTTATTTCCATAAAGAGAATTGTAGTGACCCGGTTGATGATAAATTGAGGGTAACACTTTTTGGTTTTATTAGTTGTGTAATTGAGGGAAATAAAGTTAATGAAGATGAAGATGTCGTAAAATTGAGGGATCTTTTTGTTTCTAAAATGGGTGATAGAACAACTGTAGCTAAATCAGAATATATTGATTTATATAATTCATTTGAATTTGAAGTAATAGGTGATAGTGTTGATGATTGGCCTTTACTTAATTTTCATTATAAACAACTAAACACAGAAGTTGGACCAAAAAATAAAAAAAATAAATCATTTTTCTCTAATTGTTCTATAGTTAGTTATAATTTTAAAAATCAAGGAAGTACTAGTATAAGGGTTTACGATTCTGGATTAATTCATCTAGTATCTTGTCCATGGGAACACAAAGATTTTTATATTAAATTTGTAAATCAATTAAATAATGCCAATGGTATTATAAATAAGGAGACTGGTGATAAGGATGTATATATAATAAATACCAATGAATCACTAGTTACGACAGTTTTTTCATCCTATAGTCTATTACCAGATAATTTAGAACTAAACCTTAAAAAATTATATAATTATTTTTGGCCACAGGATGACTCAGGGATTCCAATTTTAAATAATATATCCCCCAAAAGAGTATTTACAAAAGAATATACATACACCGGAAATAAAGTAGATCATAACTATCTAGTAAATAAATTTTCAAACACAATACCATTCTATAGATTTGAAATAGAGTATCGTGATGATCTATCAACCCCAAAAATTATCATGAAACTTATACCTTGTCTAAGCACAACAAAAGATAAAAGCATACCAACTTATTGCAAACCATATAAATTAACTCTTATGATTTTTAAATCTGGAAAAGTACAAAGTATATTTAGTTATTGCAAAGAAGAAGATGTAGGACTTACAGAAGATAAACTATGTGATGAAAATCCGTTTATGGTTCCAGATAATATATTAGACCAATACAAGGACATACAACATGAATTAGAACAAGCAATGGAATTTATATATCAAAGCGTAGAAAACATCAGTAACATGGTAACTGTTGAAGTAAAATCTTCAATTTTAGATAAAAAAGACGTAAATACTGTTTCTGGAATATCCCCATACAGGAAAAAAGAAAAAATTGAACTAGGAGAAATTGTTGAAATATTTAATAAGGATACCATGGAATTTGATAGAAAAGGTAAAGTAATAGAAAACGAAGATGAATTTTCAGTAGAAATTATGGATGAAGAAGATGAACTGACTGGAGAATTGGAGGATGGTTTAAAAATAAGTGATATACGTTCTGTTATACAGTCAAGCATGCAAGTTGCCAGATCTAAAAAAGCAGGAACAAATATTGGGATTAAACCAGACCCATATAGTTTTAAAGGTATTTGTCCGGGAGGGGATAAATATTACATTCCATTAGAAGGTATGCAAGCTCGTGACAATTTATATTATCCATATTGTTCTGTGAAGAAAAAAGATAAGTATAATATATACATTGATCAAATACTAAATGGATTTCCCAACACAGAAGAAGAAGAGATTGATTTTGATATACAAAAGAATGCCGATTTTGATATTTATTCGGGAATGATTAAACCAAATGTTTTAGAAATAGGTAAAAGCGTAAAATTTAAAAAAAATGGTAATCAGTACGAAGGTATAATAACAGATACTCATCGTACAAGTAATAAGAGTGGATTGGATAATGTAATTAGTTATACAGTTGAAAATAATGATGAAATTTTTGAAATTAATGGTTCTGATTTACTTTTAGAATACAGGGAAGATAGACGTTGGGAAGGGCTAGGTAATAATGTACAATTACAAAGAATTAAACTTATGGAATGTGCTAATAAATTAGGGTTGTCTCAATCTCCATATACTACAGAAAATCAAAATATTAAATTACAAAATAAAGTAATGGGATATTTAAAAACTATCACAGGATCTTCATTACCATTCGCTAAAAAAACGTCCGTATTAACACCAACAACATTCGCTAAATTTAAAAGCAGACCCTACATAGCAGCTGCATTCCCAGTAGGAAGTCAAAGAGTTATGCTCCTTAGTTATAAAGGTAAACATTATTTCATTGACGAATTCATGCTAATTATGAAACTTGATTTTAATATTAATTCAGAAATAACAGTCCTATTAGACGGGTATATTAAGAAAACAGACGTAATAACATACTACCCAATAGATTGCATGGTTTTCGGTAAAAAATTAAATATTAATTATTTTTACGACAAAGACAACAAAAATGACAATGACAATGAAGACAATGAAGACAATGACAATGACAATGACGACGAAGACAATGAAGACAATGAAGACAATGACGATGATGAAATGGTTAAATTTATAGAAACTATAGAAACTATAGATAATTTTGATAAATTTAAGGACATTGATGGTTTTCTCAAGTATGGTAGATTGTTTTATACGATTATGATGAGTAGAGTATATTCTATGACCAATAACAAGAATAGTATTAAATTTGCTGTTCCTGAACAATATATAGCTCCGTTTGTTGGTAAACGTAATATTTTAGGTAAAATACTCATAAAACCTACTAGCATCAAGGATCGGAGTATCATAGAGGATATAAATTCATTATTTAAAAAATCAACTATTGATTTAGATTTAACGTTTATACCACAAAAGGGAACTGGAAATTTTTTACGTTGGAAGCGTCAATTAAAAACACCTATAGTATTGCAATTAATCAAGGGTTCGAAGAATAAATATACTGTTGGTGTAAACAAAGAAACAATTCGTCCATTTAATAATACAGAAATAAATATTCCAGCAAATATTATGTCCAAAATTAAAGATAAAAAACACAAATATATAAAATTTGATTTAAATTTTATGAGCAATGGTACACTAAACCCAGAAGAACCATTAACACTAGATGTAATAGAACCAGTTGTCACGGAAGAAGACATACTAACACATAATCGTACACAATTAATAGTAGATGCTATGATATCACCTATACCAGAAAGAGTATTTCGATCACAAACTGAATGGAAACTTGTAATCCCAAAATATATGGTTTTTAATGTTGATAGTATAAATCCGGGAACAAACCCATTAATTTTAACTGATTAATTAATATTCGTTAATGAATCCACATTATCACCCAATTCGATTATCTTAAGAACTGAATCAATTGTCATTTTTTTAACAGTTGACTTTAGCGGACCATTCTCCAATTCACCCAATATAGTAAGCTTATCTTGCTGCTTTGTGAATAGGGCTTTTTCAATACCAGTATTACCCGTAAAGAAATATACGTTAACAGTGTCAGACATCTGACCAAACCTAAGTACTCGGGCAATTGCCTGAGAAGTCTTTCCAGAATTCCACCAAAAATCAATTATCAAGACAGTATGGGAACATTGTAAATTTAAACCTTCTGCACCCAACTCATACGTTAGAAAAAGAATAGTATTTTTACCTTCTTCACTTTGGAATTCTTCAATGATTTTTCCACGTTTGGCAATTGACATATTTGGTGTCAACATCAATACTTTACGATCATTTATAAAATAATTGATAACATTTACAGATGTCCTAAAACAAGTAAACATAACAACCTTTTCATCATTATGTTTATCCAAAGTTTCCAACACCTTTTTAATACGAGTAGATTTAATCGAATCCGTATTATTCATCCATTCTTCAATACCAGCCTTATTAAATTCAGACTGTAGAATCGTAGAAAGGTCTGATTTATTATCATGGTCGGCCATATCCAATGTAATATTGGCAACAGGAATAAGTGGACACACCAGACCCTGCCGAAGATATGTAACCATTGCCAACAAATACGAAGAAAATCTTTTAACTCTATCGGCATCAGTACCACCCAACCTAAGCCTCTTTACATATTCCTTGAGTGTGTGTAAAGTTTTCTTCATCGTTAAATATACAACACTTTCCTCAACACTCAAATTATGTGAAATAATTATTTTATTTAATTTTGGTGGAATATTTATTTCTGTATTTTTATCCCTTTTGACTAGTGTTTTACTAAGTCCTTTAAAATTTATATTTGTTATTTCATTTCTAGCATCGACTAAATTTCTTGGAAATGTTGGATGATCTATGATAATGTAATAACCCAATATACGTTCCAACTTTGGTTCATCAAACATTGTTCCCGATAATACCCACCTAGTTGTGGAACAAATAGAACCTATAGACCTACATCTAGTAGTTTCAATATTTGTAAACTTCTGTACTTCATCTACTATAAAAGAACTAAATCTGGTAGAATAAACATATGAAAGTCCATCACCGAGTGTATCCAAAAAGGGGTTAATAGGGTGTCTAAAAGAGTCAATATTAATTTCCCTGTTATAATAATCAAATGCCCCAACATTAACCAAATCTTCATCTACAAATTTATTGTTAATATGATTATGTTTATAACACTTGGAAAGAGTTTCGGGTGTTGTTAACAAAATTATAGTATCTTCTTTAATCTTGAATATTTCAGGATTTTTATAGAAAATTTCATATTTTAGTTTATCACCAAAAAATTTCTTAATTTCTGTCTCCCAACTCACAATCAAACTTTTGGTGGCAACAACCAAAATAGGTTCTTTTGTATTGTACTTGATAGATTGACTTAACGCCACTATCAAAGATATCAAAGTTTTACCAGAACCCATTGGAAGAGAAAGACCACCCCAACCTTTACGAATACATTCTTCAATAACATCTTTTTGAAAATCATTTAAATGGCTTGCCCCTTCGTTTAATGCATATTGGTAATCCATTATCTTTTATAATCATAATAGTTTATTGCTTTAAATAACTTTTATAATATTATTTAATTCTACACAGGTTAATCCATCACCAGCGTGGAGATCTTCTATAGATGAATAAAGTTTTATGTACCGAGAATACCTAATTTTATTATTAATATATTTTTCAAACTTGAATGCCAAGTCTGTAAGAATTTTTTCGTTTTCTTGGAATTCAATATCTACACCATATTCTTCGTAAATTTTTTTAACAATATTATTAATCGGAGCAATGTCGGAAACTTTTGGTTTCTTGGATTCTATTTTCTTTAGTTTATCAATAACGTATTTATTGTAATATCCTTTGTATTCGTCGCTAAGAATATTATATTCTGAAATATTAACAGGAATAGATTTATTATGGTTTCCTGCATCACATATTTCACCCGATATATAATCAAAGTTTGTAAAACATACAGCACATGTTATTGCATTACAACCATCATTCTTTTGGACAGGTAGTCTGCATTTAGGACATTTAACCAATTTATTAATAAACGATACACTTTCTATATCTTCAATTTTACAAATATGGTTATCGGATATAATTCGTTCACACGTTTTACAAAACTTTGTTTCGCATTTAATACATTCCAAGTCGTCGTTTAATTTACCATTGCAGTAAGAAATCATACAGAATTTTTTACTTTTAATAACATTATTAATAAGTTTATTTTTCTTGTCTATCTTATTAAGTTTTGGTTTCAAAGCAATATCTATAATAAGCGAAATAGCTTTTGGAACATTATCTCTTATAAATCTAATTCTATCTTCTTTGATTTTGTAAATGATTTGATTATACACAGAATCATCCTCAATAATCTTTCTAGATTTATTCATAAGATAGTCATAGCAGGATTTTTTGTAAATATTTATAATATTCTGGTCCAATTTTAAAATAGAACTAACCAAATAGAAAGATTCACATTTATCACCAGGACATTTAGCAATAAGATTCTTTTCAGCCGAATAAGTTATATAAGTTTCAGCACAATCATTACATATGATGTTTCTACACTTCAAACTACTACAACTAATGTACTCATTAACCACATCATAACATATTAGACAAGTATTAATATTCATTATTCATTAATTATTCATTAATTTTTATTTTTAAACTTATTTTAATCAGCAAAATATTCGCGAATGATATTCGCACATGATATTCGCACATGATATTCTACTTCCAGCATTGCCCGTTATTTTGCTGTCTTTGGCTTTTTTGAACCGGGTTTATTACTATTAACAAATATATTAAATATGATTAATGGAATTTAGTCCTAGAGAACAGTATGACAGAGTTGTATATAGTCTTAAAAACATAAATAGAAATTCATTTTGTAATTATGTTAACGAAGAATTTTATATTTATTGGCGGGGTGAGTACTTAATAAGTACGCGTTCTTATATAACTATAAAAGGTGATATTTATGATTACTGTGAATTTGATTCTGTCTGTTTATTTAAACAAGGTTCTCGTAATATTATTTCAGGTAGTGGTTATGATTATTATGTACAATTACGATCTAATAAAACCATATTGAATAGAGAAGAATATACTAGCCTTATGAATATTTTATTTGAATTTGGTAAATATACATTTCCAAATACCTTTGTGTAAGAGTAGCTAAAATAGCAAAAGCGCTAAGGTTACAGAACTTAAAGAATTTTTTTATATACACAAGATGATATAAAAATAGAAAAATATTCAAATTCTGTCTTTTGTCCAGAATGTAACAAAGAGACAATACATAATAAATTAGATTATAGTTCAGAACAAATTTGGACTATTGTATATATATACCAAGATAAGAAAAATTACAGCATTAGTAGTCACCCATACCAACTAGTACAGGTTGCAGTAAATATTTACAAATATAAATTTGAATTAGAATCTAACATACATAAAAAAGTAGAATATAGAAAAGTATTTAAAGGTGTAGATGATGCTTATTACTTTAATAAAAATGAAAGAGCGGAGAAAAATATTTATAATGTTAATAAAAATAGATTCACAGTAATGACTTTGGAAGAACATGAAACGCGGAAGAAAAAATTTAGAGTAATTTAAACATACTTTTCATATCTCTAATTAATTCAAGTCTTTGTTCTTCAAGTTCCGAAGTCTTAAAATCATGTAAATGTAAATTTTCAGATATATCCTTTTCAATATAATTTAAGATATATTTAATAGTATCCATAACTCTATCATTACCATATTTTTCACATAAATAATACACTTTGGTTTTTAATTCAAATTTACTAATTTGGTTTGTATAGTATTCATCTAAAGTCCAAACTGTATTACGAAAATAAGGAAAGATAAACCTATACTCATTTCCAACTATTATTTTTAATAGAATCAATAAAAATAATACAACACATAAAAACTCAATAAACATTTTAAAATACTATATCTTTCACTAATTATATTACCAACTTTATTTTTAAACTTATTTTAATCAGCAAAATAATCGCGAATGATATTCGCACATGATATTCTACTCCCAGCATTGCCCGTTATTTTGCTATCTTTGGCTTTTTTTGAACCGGGTTTATATTTATGATACATCCCACAATCGTCAACACCATCGTGTATTATCAAAGACCTACCAATTATACAATTTTTGTTACGATCATTTATTGATATTAATTCGTCTACATAGGAGTAAATACATCTACCTTGGTTATCAAAATCTATATTATTACAAAGATCACCAACATGACCACCAATATGACCACCATAAATATTAACTTTATCAGAACGATGTCCGTGGTTTACATCAGTAGGATTAAAGTGACCACCAAGAGAATCACAACAGTTTTCTAACTCTAGAAGTTCTTCAGTGATAGGTTTTTCATGAACATGAATACCGTGACGAGAGTTTCTTAGAATATCACTTTTTAAGTTAATAGAAACACACACACCCGAAGGTACAGTTGTAAATGTTACCGTACCCTTTATAACATCATCTGTAAACTGAGAAATTCCAATATAGTCCATTACCAATTGATAATATTAATTAATTGTAACAAACCCGCGTTTATTCAATAATATAAATTATGAATCAGAGGGTGAGTCGCTATAATCGCTGTCACAATCTAATTTATCTACAGACTTCTTTATCCATCTAAAAGAATCTAGAGCAGCATCTTTTACAGCTACGAGATCCTTTGGTGAAGACCTGGATTCGTTTTGGGTAAAGAATGTCCACATTTCGATAAATTTTTTAGATGAATACCTAATCTCGTAGATATACTCACAATCCTTACTCTTAGATTCATTATTAAGTATATCCTTAATAAATGCATAATAATACCTATTCATTGTAAACGATACATGATTCATGTATTCCCTACGATCTACGGGTGTCATTGGACCCATAAGAATATCAATAATCTCATTAATAATATCAATCTCTTCTCCCTCGGTTGTACCCACCGATTTTGAAAATGAATTACATATGTCATCCATGTCATTATCATCCGACATTGTATTTATTGTATGTTAATTAATTGTCCTTAATTTTTAAATTAGTTGATTTATTATGGTAAAATGTAATGGGTGTAATAGTTGTAATCTTAATAGACCTACATTTTTTACAAATAAAATTATTTAAATTATATTTCCCTAAAGTAAATATCCCTCCCAAATAGTCCAAACACAATATACCACTACACTCACAACACGCAACCAAGTTATGATTGACGAACTGTTCACAAATAGGACAATAACCGCAATATTCTAATATATCTAACTCCAAATAACTTGGAATTTCTGGAAATAGTTTCAACGACACTTTTTGGTTTTTTGATGATTCTTCGGGTAACATTATTTATTATTGTATATAATATATATCTTTATATAAAAATATTTACTTAATATTAAATTAACTGTCATAAAAGTAAAATAAAATAATTATTTCGTATAATAACTCAAAAATAATATATTTAATAATATCAAATGCCACCAAAGGTTCCCGAAAGACGTGAGTATGATCAAAATGGTTCACAAGCATTTAACCAATGGACAAGAATTTACAACGATACATGTTCGTACGAAAATAGTCTAAGAGTTGGAGCAAAACCAATAAAATATTACGTAAATGAATATAACAGTCCACAGGCAAATCCGTTTGAAACATACTCTGTTGTAGGTAATATGAAACAGTATGACGTACGAAATGATTTTGAAAGACCAATGCCTTCTAGACTCAACCCAATATACCAAAGCTATGTAACACCATACAAAACAACTCCATTTTTAGCAAGTCAGGCTGAAAACAGAACACACACAAATACTTCAAGTCAACTTAGATTTGGTAATGACATTAGACCACAGAAAAGTGGTGTAAATAATACAGAAGTAGATTACAATAGATGGGCACCAAATGTAGCACCACAAACTGTACAAAATGCTGGACAATTTCAATCTGGAGCGGCCATGCAATCTAGTATTAGTAGAAATGGGGAATTTGATCCTTTGGCACAGAATAATGTATTGTTTGCAAATTCAGCATTCCCATATTTCGGAATAAGTTCCAGAAACGAATTGCACAATTATGTTGCTGTCGGAAAATGCTAATTTTAAAAATATATTTACTATAATATATTACACCGATGGAAGCTAAAGTTACTGTCGGAAAAAACAATAATTCTGGATTTTGTTCAATAAAATCTAAAACTACAGGGATTATAAGTAAAAGTAAAATTAATAACAATGGTAATGAATTAACCTGTATGGTAAAAGGTAAAAGATACAAGTTAACAAAAAATGGGAAAACATTAATTGGAATAAATGATAATAAAAATGTTACACTAGTAAGAGCCAGAAAACATAACAGTTATAATACCAAGACAAACAGTCGTAGAAAACGAAGAAGTACTCGCAGACCACGTAGTCTATTCAATTCAAGAAGAAGTTTGACAAAAAGAACAAGTAAGGTGGAATGTAAAAAACAACTAAGTAAGAAAATAGCTACTAACATTCGTGAATTTAAAAAGGGGAAGTTTGTTAGTCGTTCACAGGCTATAGCTGTTAGTTATTCACAAATAAAGAAAGAATATCCTAAATGTAAAAAATGGCTTAATAAAAAATAAATTTTTTCAAAAATATTTCAACCCTAAATCATAATTAGTTAATAAAGCACAAAACTTATTAACTAATTCTAATTTAATTAACAAAATAACAAAATGAAAGGCGAAGGCAAAGCCGAGTACCCAGCTAAGCGCTGCGAAGGCAAAGCCGAGTACCCAGCTAAGCGCTGCGAAGGCAAAGCCGAGTACAGTCAGGAAAATATTTACCAATCAAAGTTGGCAACCGAACAGGGGTTGTTAAATATTGGTAGAGCTCAACTTATTAAGGAACAGGACATTGTTAATAAGATTAAAATCAAGACAGAATTACTCGAACAAATTAGGGATTATAAAAATAAATCTCTATTGGTTAGTTCTGTTGCCATAGTCAATAAGGTCGATAAATATTTGGAAATATTGTCACTCGAAGAACAAGAATACGTTAAGAAACTAGAATGTCTTGAAGAAGAGAATGATTGTTTCAAAGAAGAAGCTGAAGATTCTATTAAGGAAATTGAGGAACTAGAAACTAAAATAGAAACTTATTGGAAACAAAGGGTTCTTAAACTAAGGAGTAAATGTATTGAGAAAAATAATGAAATTTACAAATTGAAATTGTATATGAAATTGTTATTCATTATGTATGTTATTATTATATTTGTAACTAATTTTTCAAACGAAATATATTCCTTTATTGTAGCGGTTCACTGGCTATTCGAATCGGGATTCTCAACACTTAACACTATTCTTAATTGTATGATTACAAACACAAATCAATTCATAAACTATACAAATTGTATTCTTACAGACATTAATCAATTCGTAGACTATACTGTTGGTATATTTATTTGGATATTTAACACAATATTTAATGAATTCAATTTTTTTTAAAAATTATATCAAATAAAATTATTTATAACCTTTCGGGGTTTATTTTCGTTAGTTTAAATCATAGAAATTGTCGTGGTTTGTGATAATCCCCGAGGATAATATTTAGTATTAAATAGGTTAAAGATTTGAAAAATAATATAATTATAAGAACAAGTCAGTATGAATAACCCCAATGAAACTGAGCTTGAGAGTAACCGGCGTATGGGTCTGGAGGTTCGTGAAAAAATAGAATCTAGCTCTGAAGAAGAAAGAATTGAGTTATTGAATGAATTATATTCTAAGTGGGAACATAAGGGAGATACTATTCTCGATTACTTGAAAGTGGCGTTAGATAACTTTGGGCTAGATATTGGAAATCTTCGCCTAGGTAATTTTGAAAAAGCTTATAAATTGTGTGTATTTGAATCAACTTATCTTCATTTGGTGTTCATGCAAGATAAGATGTCTATAGAAGATATCGATAACGAAGATTGTGATCTAAAAACTATTAAAATGAAATTTAATAAAATTTTTGCATCTATCGTCGATGCCGAAAATGCGATTAGGACATCATTGTTTCTACAATCATCTATGTCGGAACAAGAATACGTACAAGATGAAACTAATGTTGAGCTATATCGTTTTGCTCCAATGAATTATACAGATATGAGTCCATACCAAAAATTACTTATTTTCTTGCTTGAACAACTTCATCGTAAGGGATATCGTCGGTATAATGGAGAATGTTATAAACAAATTTTTACAAAAGATGGTTATGATACTCATTCGTGGAGATCTGCAATGAGTATCAAAGCATTTATTCACGATCTTACCGATAATATGAACATTAACCCCGAAATGTGGAAAAATCAAACACAAAGTAAAAGTAATGTGGCAGCAGCTGCAGAATATTTGACTGAATACATTGGTGGTGAATTCGAAGATATTTCAAGAGATAGGCACGTTTTCAGTTTTAATAATGGGATTTATATTATTAAGAAATATAATGAAGAAAAGGACATATATTACGATGAATGGATACCCTATAGTGGACCAGGTTCAAAATCCATAGGATCAAGTGTAGTAGCTTGTAAATACTTTAATGAAGATTTTCATTATAAAGGAGAAATGAAATGGTTTGATGTTATAAAAAAATATTGCCCTCATTTCGTAGGAATTATGACATATCAAGAATGGCCCGAGGATGTTCAAAAATGGTTGTGTATTATGATTGGTAGAAATATGTACAACCTAGGAGAATTGGAAGAATGGCAAGTACTAGCATACTTACTAGGACAAGCTGGTTCTGGTAAAAGCTATGCAAGGGACACAAAAGTTTTGTGTTTTGATGGATCATTCTGTAAAGTTCAAGATTTGAAAAAGGGTGATATATTGATGGGTGATGATTCCAAACCTCGTAATGTTTTGTCTTGCACTGCTGGTGTTGATATGATGTATAAGGTCAAACAAAAACATGGAATTGAATATGTAGTTAACGGTCTACACGAACTAGTATTGAAGGTTTCATATGATGCTATCATAAATGAACATAAATATGAACAAGGAGATATCGTAGAAATTAACGTAGAAAATTACTTGAAACTAGATAATTTACAGAAAAATGCACTCAAAGGCTATAAAGTAAAAATTGAATTTGAAGAAAAACAATTGTCGTTAGACCCATACCTGGTAGGACGAAATTTGCTAAAAGAATACAAACAAATCCCGAACATTTATAAAATAAATAGTTCCAAGAACAGACTTAAATTATTGGCAGGAATATTGGACGAAAATGGGTGTTATGATAGGATAGAAATTGACACAACTAATAAACAACTTATCCGAGACATTGAATACGTAATTTGTAGCCTAGGATTTAATACAAAAATTATTACCAACAAAAAAAAATATACTATATGTATTTCGGGAAACGTAAAAACAATTCCAACAAATATTAAACAATACCAAGAACTATACAACAAACACCACACAACAATAAATGATCTTACAACAGATATAGTTATTAGTAAACACGAGGTAGATTACTTTTATGGAGTGCAATTGGACGGAAATCACAGATTAGTTTTGGAAGATTTCACAGTTGCTCATAATTCTACCATATTGACAAAAATTGTAAAACAAATTTATGAACCTTGTGATGTTGGTGTTTTGTCGAATAATATCGAGAAAAAGTTTGGACTTTCAGCGCTAGCCGAAAAGTTTATGTTTGTTGGACCGGAGATTAAGGGTAATTTAGCTCTAGAACAGTCAGAATTTCAATCGCTAATTAGTGGTGAAGATATTCAAGTGGCGGAGAAACATAAAATCGCTAAAAGTATTGTATGGACCGTTCCCGGTATGTTGGCTGGTAATGAAGTACCAAGCTATACAGATAATGCGGGAAGTGTTTCGAGAAGACTTATGGTTTTTAAGTTTGATCAAAAGGTTAGTTCGGGAGATACTAGACTTGGTAGTAAATTGATCAAAGAGATCACCTATATCATACAGGCGTGTAACAGGGGATATCAAGAAGCCGTAAACACACACGGAGATAAGGATGTTTGGAATTGTGTTCCTGAATATTTCAAGAAGACAAAGGACAGTATGGCTGAAAATACGAATGCACTAATGAATTTTATGAATTCAGACAAGGTTAAGATTGGTGAGGGTTTGTATGTAAGGGAAAGATTGTTTATTTCTACATTCAATGAACATTGTAGAGACAATCATCTAGGATCTCACAAATGGTGTTCAGATTATTATCTAGGCCCCTTTAGCTCTAATAAAATCACATCAAAGAAAGGAAAACAAAGGTACCCAAACGTACCAGGAGCTAAGACATATCCGGGTACATTTATTTACGGGATAGATATTGTTAGTGATTTGGATGATGAATGTGATGATCCTGAAAATTAATTAAATTAACTATTAAATAAAATTGAAAAGTAATAAAAAAAGTAATTGTAATAATTATACTTACTTTATTAGCATTACCACCAAAAATATTTATAGAATAGTCGAATGATAAAGTATATTTGAAACTATGAACGAATTACTAAAGTTATTGGAAAAATTCCCCGACAAACCATGGGATTGGGGAGCAATAAGTAGAAATCCCAACATTACAATGGAATACATATTGTCAAACCCTGACAAACCATGGAATTGGATTAGCATAAGTTATAACACCAACCTTACAATGGAATACGTATTGTCAAACCCCGACAAACCATGGAATTGGTATAACATAAGTCGTAACCCCAACCTTACAATGGAAGACATATTGTCCAACCCTAACAAACCATGGGATTGGTATAACATAAGTCACAACCCCGGTATTACAATGGAAGACATATTGTCCAACCCGGACAAACCATGGAATTGGTATAGCATAAGTCGTAACCCCAAGCTTACAATGGAATTTATATTGTCAAACCCCAATCAACCATGGGATTGGTATAACATAAGTCACAACCCCGGTATTACAATGGAAGACATATTGTCCAACCCGGACAAACCATGGAATTGGTTTAGCGTAAGTCACAACCCCAACCTTACAATGGAAGACATATTGTCAAACCCTGACAAACCATGGAATTGGTTTAGCGTAAGTTATAACCCCAACCTTACAATGGAAATTATATTGTCAAACCCTGACAAACAATGGAATTGGGATTACATAAGTCGTAACCCCAACTTTACAGTGGAAGACATATTGTCCAACCCGGACAAACCATGGGATTGGTTTAGCATAAGTATGAACCCCAACCTTACAGTGGAAGACATATTGTCCAACCCGGACAAACCATGGAATTGGTGTAGAATAAGTATGAACCATTTTAACAAACATACTAAACAACAAAAAATTAAAAAATTCAAAAGAAAGTTGTTAGTACATTTACTTTGTGTGTCGGCATTTAATTATAATGAAGTTCGGTATCGCCCTGGAAATTCAGGATTTACACAAGCACAAACACACTTTGACTCTTTAAATATTATCAAAAATATTTATAGAATAGTCGAATGATAAAGTATATTTGAAACTATGAACGAATTACTAAAGTTATTGGAAAAATTCCCCGACAAACCATGGGATTGGGGAGAAATAAGTAACAACACCAACATTACAATGGAAGACGTATTGTCAAACACTGACAAACGGTGGAATTGGTTTGGCATAAGTCAGAACCCCAGTATTACAATTGAAGACGTATTGTCAAACCTCAATCAACCATGGGTTTGGGGAGCAATAAGTAATAACCCCAACATTACAATGGAAGACGTATTGTCAAACCCTGAATTTCCATGGAATTGGTTTGGCATAAGTCAGAACCCCAGTATTACAATGGAAGACGTATTGTCAAACCTCAATCAACCATGGGTTTGGGATTACATAAGTAGTAACCCCAACCTTACAATGGAATTTATATTGTCCAATCTCAAAAAACCATGGGGTTGGTATAACATAAGTCACAACCCCGGTATTACAATGGAAGACATATTGTCCAACCCGGACAAACCATGGAATTGGTATAGCATAAGTTATAACCCCAACCTTACAATGGAATTTATATTGTCCAACCCTTACAAATCATGGAATTGGTATAACATAAGTCACAACCCCGGTATTACAATTGAAGACATATTGTCCAACCCGGACAAACCATGGAATTGGTTTAGCATAAGTTATAACCCCAACCTTACAATGGAAATTATATTGTCAAACCCTGAATTTCCATGGGATTGGGATGAAATAAGTAGAAACCCCAATATTACAATGGAAATTATATTGTCAAACCCTGAATTTCAATGGAATTGGGGAGAAATAAGTAGCAACCCCACCATTACAATGGAAGACATATTGTCAAACCCTGAATTTCCATGGGATTGGTTTAGCATAAGTATGAACCCCAACCTTACAATGGAAATTATATTGTCAAACCCTGACAAACAATGGGATTGGGATGAAATAAGTAGAAACCATTTTAACAAACATACTAAACAACAAAAAATTAAAAAATTCAAAAGAAAGTTGTTAGTACATTTACTTTGTGTGTCAGCATTTAATTATAATGAAGTTCGGTATCGCCCTGGAAATTCAGGATTTACACAAGCACAAACACACTTTGACTCTTTAAATATTATCAAAAATATTTATAGAATAGTCGAATGATAAAGTATATTTGAAACTATGAACGAATTACTAAAGTTATTGGGAAAATTCCCCGACAAACCATGGGATTGGTTTAGCATAAGTAGAAACCCCAACATTACAATGGAAGACGTATTGTCAAACCCTGACAAACCATGGGATTGGTTTAACATAAGTCAAAACACCAACATTACAATGGAAGACGTATTGTCAAACCCGGACAAACCGTGGTATTGGTTTAACATAAGTTTCAACACGAACATTACAATAGAAGACGTATTGTCAAACCCTGAATTTCCATGGAATTGGAGGAGCATAAGTCAAAACCCCAACATTACAATGGAAGACGTATTGTCAAACCCGGACAAACCATGGAATTGGTGTGAAATAAGTCTCAACCCCAACATTACAATAGAAGACGTATTGTCAAACCCTGAATTTCCATGGAATTGGAGGTGCATAAGTCAAAATCCCAACATTACAATAGAAGACGTATTGTCAAACCCTGACAAACCATGGAATTGGTGTGAAATAAGTCACAACCCCAACATTACAATGGAATTTATATTGTCAAACCCGGACAAACCATGGAATTGGTATTACATAAGTCTCAACCCCAACATTACAATGGAAGACGTATTGTCAAACCCTGAATTTCCATGGAATTGGAGGTGCATAAGTCAAAATCCCAACATTACAATAGAAGACGTATTGTCAAACCCGGACAAACCATGGAATTGGAGGTGCATAAGTCAAAATCCCAACATTACAATAGAAGACGTATTGTCAAACCCTGAATTTCCATGGAATTGGAGGTGCATAAGTCTCAACCCCAACATTACAATGGAAGACGTATTGTCAAACCCTGAATTTCCATGGAATTGGAAGTGTATAAGTCAAAACCCCAACATTACAATGGAAGACGTATTGTCCAACCCTGAATTTCCATGGAATTGGGGAGAAATAAGTTATAACCCCAACCTTACAATGGAATTTATATTGTCAAACCCTGACAAACCATGGAATTGGTGTATAATAAGTATGAACCATTTTAACAAACATACTAAACAACAAAAAATTAAAAAATTCAAAAGAAAGTTGTTAGTACATTTACTTTGTGTGTCGGCATTTAATTATAATGAAGTTCGGTATCGCCCTGGAAATTCAGGATTTACACAAGCACAAACACACTTTGACTCAAATATTATCAAAAATATTTATAGAATAGTCGAATGATAAAGTATATTTGAAACGATGAACGAATTACTAAAGTTATTGAAAAAATTCCCCGACAAACCATGGAATTGGAGGTGCATAAGTAACAACCCCAACATTACAATGGAAGACGTATTGTCAAACCCTGACAAACCATGGAATTGGGATTACATAAGTCACAACCCCGGTATTACAATGGAAGACGTATTGTCAAACCCTGAATTTCCATGGAATTGGGGAGAAATAAGTTATAACCCCAACCTTACAATGGAATTTATATTGTCAAACCCTGACAAACCGTGGAATTGGTTTAGCATAAGTTATAACCCCGGTATTACAATGGAATTTATATTGTCATACCCTGACAAATCATGGAATTGGGATTACATAAGTAACAACCCCGGTATTACAATGGAAGACGTATTGTCAAACCCTGAATTTCCATGGAATTGGGATTACATAAGTTACAACCCCGGTATTACAATGGAAGACGTATTGTCAAACCCTGAATTTCCATGGAATTGGGATTACATAAGTTATAACACCGGTATTACAATGGAAGACGTATTGTCAAACCCTGAATTTCCATGGAATTGGTTTAACATAAGTAGAAACCCCAACCTTACAATGGAATTTATATTGTCCAACCCGGACAAACATTGGAGTTGGAATTATATAAGTCAAAACCCCAACCTTACAATGGAATTTATATTGTCCAACCCGGACAAACCATGGAATTGGTATTACATAAGTCACAATCCCGGTATTACAATGGAAGACATATTGTCCAACCCGGACAAACCATGGGATTGGTTTAGCATAAGTCAAAACCCCAACCTTACAATGGAAGACATATTGTCAAACCCTGACAAACCATGGAATTGGTGTAGAATAAGTATGAACCATTTTAACAAACATACTAAACAACAAAAAATTAAAAAATTCAAAAGAAAGTTGTTAGTACATTTACTTTGTGTGTCGGCATTTAATTATAATGAAGTTCGGTATCGCCCTGGAAATTCAGGATTTACACAAGTACAAACACACTTTGACTCTTTGAATATTTAATTAGATTGTTTAATTATCTTAATTAAATTTATTGTTGTTGTGTATAATGAATATCAAAAACGAAGAAAATTCACCACCATCTTCGGATGAGGTAATTCCTATTAGTCCACTACTTATATTAGTTTATGTATTGTTGGGTGGCTTGATCGGGGTATTATTGATATTTTTGTTTAAAAATTTATTCATTGAAAATATAAAAAATATAAAAAATATAAAAAATAGTAATAGAAGAAGATCTAAATTCGGGTGAGGTCCACCCAGAAAATTTTAACAAGTAACGAAATATATTTAACGAAATATATTTAAAATTTTATTAATATTATTTTAAATTAATGATGAAGTATATACAACTAAAAGTTTTAAACTGTTGTATAAACCGACAAATTCAATACAAATGATCGTTCATAATTGTTAAAAAAAACAGTTTGATATAATAAATGTCTAGATTTGAACAAACAAGAAGGGGTTCTAAATCATCAACACCAAACGCCGAAATGTCTACCAGTGTTGGAACAAGTGTTGGAACAAGCGTTGGAACATTTAATCCATTTGATAGTGGTAATATTACATATATAACCATAGGTGCTGTTGGTATAAGTATAGCGTTAAGCATATTTTTATATAGAGAAATGAAGAAAATGAAAAATGAAATCATAGAACTAACCAAAGAAACAAACGATAAAGAACAAGAAGAAACAAACACAAAATCAATCGAAAACATAGAAGAACAACTATCGCAAATTAAGAATATGCTACAGGCACTTTATGCACGGTCAGAAGGTCAGAGAAGCGCGGGACCAAGTCCTTCACAAATAGCAGCTGCCTTAGAACACAGTAAACGCACACCAACACCAACACCAACACCAACACCAACACCAACACCAACACCAACACCAACACCAACACCAACACCAACACCAACACCAACACCAACACCAACACCAACACCAACAAATAATATAAGCGACA